>ERZ802830.42-NODE-42-length-99782-cov-29.6639_pt1 | contig 99782 bp, 121 predicted proteins | sample MGYA00345654_ERZ802830 | MGnify/ENA primary metagenome ERZ802830 (study PRJEB30503, sample SAMEA104212375) | marine metagenome | biome: Westerlies Biome; feature: [SRF] surface water layer (ENVO:00010504) within the epipelagic zone...; material: water...
GAAAATCAGCATGATCAGCACTGACATCGAGAGCTGATCATGCTGATGAAATGAACAATCCCTGAACAGTTTTAAACCAGGAGGGGCCGAAGCCCCTCCCAAATCAATCGAACTTGCGATTTGATCAATTGGCAGCGAAGGCCTGCATGAAGGCGGACGCGGTGCGCTGGTTGTTCTGAGTGGCGAAGGAGTTGGTGGACAACGTCGCTGTGGCAGAACCGTTGGCGGTCGCAGAAGAATTATCCTGCGTGCCGGTGGACTTGAACGCTTCCAGGCGATCCAGGTTCACGGTGAAGCTGGAGGCCTCATCGGCGTTCACGCTGGCGATGGCACCCAGACCTTCGATGGCAACCTGACTGTCGCTGACAGTGCTGGTCTGACCGACGGACTGCTGATAGCCAGCCTCATACGCTGCGTTGAAAGCAGCGGTCCAGGATGCACCACCCGTGGTGTCGTTGGTGCTGTTCGCGGCTGCCAAAGCGGAATTCACGATGGCACCCAGCTGACCTTCCTGACCGATGGCGGTCACAGAATCCTCAGTGGACTGGAAGTCACCTTTGATGATTCCGGTCGCTGAAGACTCGTTCGCCGTGGAGGAACTGTTGGTGATGACGTTGTTGTAAGCAGAGCTATAGCTGGAGTTATAGTTCTGGTTATAAGATTGTGTATAAGCGTTCTTGAACTGCTTGAAGTTGCTCTGCTCGGTTTCGTAAGCAGTTCTTCCCTCAGATCCATAGGAAGCCTGGACGGAGGCATCCAGATCGCCCCAAGAGGTGTCGTAATCAGCAGACCACTGCCAATCACCATTCCGGTCGTAGCTGCCGTAGTTACCGGTTTCGGTAGAGGACAGGTTCGTCGCTGTCGTGGCATCTTCCCAGCCAGTGGCATGGGACTCACGCTGAGCCGTTTCCGTTGCAACCGAGTTGGCGGCAGCGGAAGCGGCCTGAGTTGCAGCGGCAGAGGAGGAGGTGCCGTTGGTCTGCATCAGGCTGCTGCCTGCACCCATCTGCATCACACCCAGGGACAGACCGTCAAATTCCTGAGTCGCAGACACGCTGGCGTTCACACCGATGCTGGTGTTGGAGCCGACGTTGAACTGGTTGGAGGTGCCGACGGCATTGTTGAAGGTGGCTGTGCCGGCACCGGAGAAGGTCAGTCCGCCAGGCGTGGTGGCATTGATGATGAACATGCGCTGGGTGGTGCCATCCATGTTCGGGTCATCCGAGCCGGCGACGCTTGCATGAACAGCCGCTGGAGCCGCCAGGAGAAGCGCAGTTAGGAGCAGAGGTGTTTTCATTTTTCCTAAATAAGAAAAACTTTGTGAAGGTGGACTCCCACACCGTGGCTCCTGCTACGGAGCGACCTGAGCCGTTTATAAGGTTTTCTTCAGTTTTTATTTTTTCTACTGATTTAACCCATGGAAGTCTTTGGACTTCAGGTAACAACTCTTTAAATAACCTCTCTTGACGGAAAATAAAATGTGGCTAACTGAGGCTTGCCTCAAGGAAGGCTGCAGACCTTCTTGATCGAATACTCCACACGGTCATCCGAACAACAGAGACCGGCATAAAAGCGCTCCAGTTCGTCGTAGGCCTCGTCGTAACTGCCGAAGCGCAGGCGCGTGATGGCGTCCTCCTCGCTGTCATCGCGAACGATGCGGAAGTTCGTCAAGGCCAGGGTCCATGAGCATCAAAGTCTGGCCTGAAGCGGCAACGTCTGATCGGACAGATCAACCGATCGACGTCCCATCCATCACGATCGTGGAGTCCATCCGCTCACAGCATCTCTGTGACATGGAAACCGGCCTTGGCGTGGACCAGCCGCCACCCCCGCGAGGGGCGACGCCATTTCAGGTTGGTGCTGCAGGGGGGGCGTGGCTCAGGGCGCTGGGTGGAACTGGTTTCAGTGCTCACGCCAGAAGTAAGGCTGAGACAGAGTTTTCAGGAACTGCAGGACCGAACGCAGTGGCAGAGCGGCTGGCAGACGATTCCACCGGACGAACCTGAAAACGCCTGACAGCTCACGAAACAGAGCGGCCGGGATGGGGAGAGGGAAAGAGCTCCGACGTGGTCGCCCGGAGCTGATGATCGACGCGGGCGATCCCCATCACCCGGCATGGGCTGACACTAATCAGGAGAAACCCCGGCGCCAGCACACGCTTCACCAATAGGTCTGGTGTCACTCATTTGGCAATCACCAGATATGGCGTTGACCCGACAATGCAGAATAAAGTTGTCCCCATCACCCGGCCCCGTGCGACGCATGGGGCTTTTTTGTGCCCCATATGTGGCGTAGGCAGATGTCTGATTGTCATAGCGGTGCAGGGCTGTGACGCTTGACGCTCGGAAACTCACTCCCTAGCGTCGCCCTCTTTCAGACGCACGATGCGATCGATTCTGGCCGCAACACTGACTCTGGCGGCTGTGGCACAGCCTGCAGCGGCGGGGATCTTCACTGTGAAACCGGGAACGATCTTCTACTCCCAGCCGGAGAAATCAGCCCGGTTCCAGCTGGATCTTCCAGAAGTACGGGTTCATGTCCCGCCTCTGAAAGACACACAGGGCTTCTGCCAGTTCAAGCTGATGTACAAGATCGCCGATCGCGACAACCCGAAGCTGCCCAAAACAGCCTGGACGCGTTGCGTGGCCACGGACACCGTGATCCTCAACTGATGGGACGTTCCCGACGACTGACGCTGGCTGGCTGGATCAGCCTGATGATCACAACGCTTCCCGCCACAGCCGAACCATCCAGGGAGGCACGGACCACCCAGTGCGTCATCAACGCAATGGCTCAAGCCTGTGAGGTCCTGCAGACCCCGGACACTCTGGAGCTGAGCCTGGAGGACGGAAGGACCATCGCCGCCCGTCGCCTCGGACGCTGGCGAAGCAGCGGCAAGGGAGCGACAGCTGTGGACAGCTGCAATGTGAAGATCACCCTGCAGAACGACACGGCCTATGGGCTGCTGGTGCGCAGCGCAGAGCAGGGGACCACGCTCACCTGGCCGCAGCTGCAGATCGGGATGCCGGAGTTGCGGCCCTGAACCTCAATCCGAGGTTTTGGTCGCACCTGGACACAGTCCCGCCATTCTCTTTCACATCTGAGCCGATCAGTGGAGGTCAGAATGGCCGCAGGGGCTTGAGACACCCCTCACACGGACGTGAGGCTCCCGGCATTCGCCGGGAGCCTTTTTCTTTGGAAGGTGCTGCGGGGAGCGTGCCAGAGTTAAAAGAGGCTTAAGGAACGGCCGATGCGGCGTTTCATCACATCCCTCAGCGAACAGCAGATCCGGCACGGCTATTCCCTGCTCGCACTGATGGAACATCTCGACCGCGAGCTGGATCTGCTCAATCAGCGCCGGCTGTCAGCCGGGCTCGGCAGCACAGAAGGCAAGCGACTTGGCAGCATCAAGCGAAGCCACCTGAACAAGATCCGCGACTGCATCAGCGAGCTGGAAACCAGCGGCTTCAATGCCTGGCTGATGGAGCGCCGCTCGGCTTAAGACGCATCGGCCTTCAACCGGCCTCGATCGAAGGCTCCGCCATCCAGCATCAACAGGCATTCACGGCCACAAGGTCCGTTCCTGTGCCCATCCCCGTCGTCTATCACCCGCTCTATTCGGCGCCGCTGCCATCCACCCATCGGTTTCCGATGGCGAAGTTCCGGATGCTGCACGACCTTCTGCTGGCGCAGGGTGTGATCAGCCACTCACAACTTCACCGACCGGTGAGTGTGGCGCGGCGGGATCTCGAACGGGTTCATTCGCGCCGCTACCACGAAGCCTTCAGCGGCGACCGGCTGACACGTCCGGAGCAGCGACGCATCGGACTCCCGCCCACACGGCCGCTGGTGCAGCGCACCTGGCTGGCCGTTGGAGGCACGCTGCTCTGCGCCCGGCTGGCCCTGCGTCATGGCCTGGCCTGCCATCTCGCAGGCGGAACACACCATGCCCATCCGGACTTCGGCAGTGGCTTCTGCATCTTCAACGACTGCGCCGTCACAGCCAGGGTGCTGCTGGAGAGGAACGAGCTGCAGAGCGTGCTGGTGCTGGATCTGGACGTGCATCAGGGGGATGGCACCGCCGCCTGTTTCGCCGATGACCCCCGGGTCGTGACCGTGTCGGTTCACGCGGCAAGCAATTTCCCACTGCGCAAGGTGGCCAGTGATCATGACCTGCCCCTTGCCGATGCCACCGGCGATCAGGAATACCTAGCCGTGATCGGTGACAGGCTGCCCGGGCTGCTGGATGAGATCCGCCCCCAGCTGGTGCTCTACAACGCCGGTGTCGATGCCCACCGGGATGATCGGCTGGGTCGACTCGACCTCAGCGATGAGGGTCTGATGCAGCGCGACAGACTGGTGCTGGATGCCTGCCTGAGGCGCCGCCTTCCGGTCGCGACGGTGATCGGCGGGGGGTACGACACGCTTCAGCCACTGGTGAGGCGACACGCCATCGTCGTGCGTGCCGCCGTCGAACAGGCGCGGCTTTATGGACTCTGAATCGTCATGACCCTGCCCCCCTGGCGGCCTCTGCTGCGCAGCGCCCTTCAGCGCGAAGGCCGCACACCGGCAGCACGCTGGCTGCAACTGGCCACCACGGCAGCGGATGGAACGCCACGGGTCCGCACCCTGGTGTTCCGCGGCTGGGATGCGCACAGCCGGATGCTGCTCTACACCGACGGGCGCAGCAGCAAGACCGCCGAACTCACCCATCAACCGGCTGTGGAGACCTGCTGGCTGCTGCCGAAGGCCAAACAGCAATACCGGTTCCGCGGAGCCATCGAACTGTGTTCCATCGCGCAGGACCCCGACCATTGCCGCAACCACTGGAAACAGCTCTCTCCTGGCGGTCGGGCGCTGTGGGCCTGGCCGGAGCCGGGTCAACCCTTCAGCGCCGGGGCGGAGTGTCCGGTCGAGATCGAGGAAACGACTCCACCACCTCAGCATTTTTTGGTGCTGACGCTCACCATTGAGCGTGTGGAGCTGCTGGATCTCGGCCATCACCCCCACCGAAGGCTGACCTGGTCCCTGGCGCAGCGGTGGGCCGAACAGCGGCTCAACCCCTGATCACCACCAGCGCTCCACACGCCCGACCGACGGCCTGCCCGGACTGGACGGCACTGTCACCACCGACAGCCGCTGAGAATCCCGCACGTAGTCGAAACGGCAGAAACCGGCACCGGTTCCGGAGCAGGTGCTGAGACTCTTCAACGGCACCTTGGACCACTCCCGCTCCGCCGCGGACGGCTGCTGCTGCGGTGATGGTTGCCAGCCGGCTGCCACCAGAGAGCGATCGGCATCCAGGATGGACTGACGCGCGATGAGCTCCTGCACTGGAGCAGCTTGAGCCACAGACCCCAGCAGTGAGACGAGAACGAGAGGAAGTAGCGAGCGTCCCATGACGGGTCTGGACTTCCCTCTCCCTAGCTATGCACTTTCGCCAAGGAGTGATTCAACAGATTTTTCTCGACTCGCGCGCCGACCGGAGCAGATCCTCCGCGTAACGGATGGTGAGACCCATCTGCCCATCCCAGGCAACGGCATAGCTCCAGTGACCGGCGCGCAGGTCTCCACCGGGGAGCCGAACCGCATCGGTCCACTGCTTGGGTTCCGGTGCGATCACCCCGAAACGCCCACCGCTGTTGTTGCTCACCCGATCGCCCACCCGGAACCGGGCTGCCGGCCGCGGCTGCCGTCGCAGATGCTCAAGCTCAGGATCGGATGCAGGATCACCAGCACCTTCCTCCTCCAGGACATCAATCCCCCCCGTGACCGCCGACTCCGTATCGCCATGCCCCGGCAAGGCGAGATCATGGGGAACCCAGCTGGGATCGGGAAGGGCTCCCTTGAGAAGATGGCCGATGGCCTTGCCCCGGCCGATGCCGTACATCGCGCAGTAAGCGTCAAGCCTCTGGAGAACATCGGGCTTGAGCCAGACCTGAACGGCCCTCGCTTTGGGAGCACCGCTGGATCGGAAGCGGCCGCTGTGATCGCGCGGGTGGGAGTGTGAGCTTGTCAGTGCAGTGATGAACGAATTGACGCCATTTCGCCGAAATGGGCAGCGATGGTCAAGCTTTGCCCACTTAATTATTCCTTAAACCATAACGCATGGTCGAGCTGCCCGGTGGCCGCACCGAGCAGCTCTTCTGGATCAACCGACACTCAGGAGGGGCTGAATGCCGAGGGCGATCACCAGGCTGACCACCACACCGATGAAGGCCTTCCACAGATCGCTTCCGATGATCTTGCCCAGATTGCCGCTCTCTCGATTGGTGAAGGTGTACTCGAATTCCTGCTCCTTGATGCGCAGAGCGATTTCACGGCCACCCAGCAATCCGAGGAACACCCAGGTGGTGCTGAGCGGAAAGGTGGAGAGAAAGGCCTTGTAAAGAAGGCAGAGACCGAAGAAGAAGTCGATCACCGTTGCCGAGCGGAGGTCGGAGGTGTTGGTCTTCGATCGCAAGACCGCCTGAATCGGGCCACCACCACTGGCGACCAGGAAGCAGAGACCCACGCAAAGAACGGCCGTGCAGATGGCCATCGGGAAGACATCCAGCTTGCGGGGCAGAAACACAAAGATGTTGGCCAGGTCCTGCACCAGCCACATGCTCCAAAGGAAGCCGGTGGAGAACCACTGCAGGCCGTACCAGACCCTGTTGAAATCCTTTCCTTCCTGGGTGCGGCGGAACACCCAGCGCTCCAGCAGCCACATGCCGAGGCCATAGCCGGCCAGTCCCAACGCAAAGGCGAGGAAGTAACCACTCAGGGAGCTGCCCAGCAGCTTGCCGATGTTGGCCGGTTTGAAGGAGGAGAGCACCAGGAAGGAGGTGCTCACCGGAGCTCCCCACTGCGTCAGGGCCAGAACCGCAATGGGTGGAATCACATAAACCCAGCCGAACGGCTCAGGCAGCTCGAACTTCTCAAGCCGGCCCCAGGCCGGATCACCATCGTTGAGAAAAAAGCCCAGCATCAGCACGATGACGGTGACGGAGCAGATGAAGCCCATCTGCACCACCTTCGGGGTGCGGGTCTTGTTCGAGGAGATGTAGGTACCCAGCGTCTGCAGAGAGTCGTTGGCCACCACGGAATACGCCGCCAGCAGGAAGCCGACGATCATCCAGATGTTCACGTCGCCCATGAATCCGTTCCGGGGAGTGGGTTCACAGTGTTTTTAGAGATGAAATCCCTCAGATGGCGTGCTGCAGTTGACCTCAGGCTGTGATCTGTTTGGTTCAGTTGATCACGGTCAGAGTGCGGATTTCGCCGCGTTTGACCCAGGCCGCAAGGGCATTGATATCCGCACGGCTTGGGATGCAGATGCAACCGGTGCCGGGATAACAGTGATGGATGCCCAGGGCGCTGCGTGTGGTCTTGAAACGCGGCTGCAGATCGAACCAGAGATCCGCGCCCCATGGCTCAGGCGGTCCGAGGCGGTAGCGGCCGGCTGGCAGAGGTGCCGCATTGCCTGGGCTCCAGAGCCGGTCGGCATCCTGGCGCTGAGCGATGCCGCTGACCGCATCCCAGCTGGCCAGCAGCAGCCCATCGCGCCGCAGGTCCAGCTTCCAGATCCGGTTGCCATCGGGGAAACGCGCACGCGTGCGTCGTGTGGTGAGCGTCAGGGACCCTCCCTGCAACAGCTCGGCGGTCGGGCCACGCTGACCGGGCGGTGAGCTGTCAACCTTCAGGGGTTGAGCCGTTCGCCCAGCCTGCAGAGAGCTGCTGAGCAGCACGACCAGGGTCAGCAGCACGGCAGCAGCCATGGGGATCGTGGTGGACAGAGCCTTCACTCTGGCGCTGTCAGGATGTCCTGCAGCTGCGGGCGCATGCGTGGAAGTTCTTGACCTCTTCCCTCGCTCGATTCTCAAGGGAACACTGCCGGCTCCTCTGCAATCAACACTGATGCAGCTGAGCGAGTCGGTTCTGAGCAATCCGCAGGCCAGTCCGGATGCATCGCCGAAACTCGCCGGTCAGCTCAGCCAGCAACGCCAGTTGATGCCGAACCAGCCCGGTGTCCAGGAGCTGGCTGATCAACATCTGCTGCCGGCCTGCGACCGCTGGATCCGTCACGTCGTGGACCGTGAACCACCCCAGGGGCGTGGTCCCTGGGTTCAGGGTGGCTACGGACTGCAGATGATCGATCTCTGGCTGAACTGCCAGCGGGCAGGTGATTACAACCCGATGCATACCCATGGAGGCAGCTTCTCGGGTGTGATCTTCCTGAAGGTGCCGAATCAGATCAGTGGAGACAGCTTCGATGGACAGCTCTGTTTTCACGGCCCGGAGGAATGGCATCTCCAGTCATTCCGCACAGGCATGGCTCACTATGTGCTGCCCATTCCCGGCGAGTTCTATGTGTTTCCCGCCTGGCAGCCGCACTCGGTGATGCCCTTCCGCGGAGACGGTGAACGCTGGTCACTTGCCTTCAACGTCGTCGCCGTTCCCGGCCAGAGGCGTCCGCCGGCGATCCGCTTCTGACCAACGACTGGCAGAGTTCGTTGGACCAGCTCCGGGGGATCCGATGGAGTCGACCAGTCCGCTCGATCAGGCCCGGGCTCTCACCGAGGCGATCGAACGAATCGCTGCTGACCTGACGCCCGACGTGATCCGGGCAGCCCGTGAGACCCAGGAGGGGCGCAGAGACCTGGATCGGATGGAATATGCCCTTGGAACGATCGGCAAGGCCCTGGTGCTAACCGACTACTCGATCGACCACGAGAAGGACATGGACAAACTCAAGGCGTTCCGGGCTGCGCAGGGCCAGGGGAGCTGAGATCAGAGCGTCGGCCAGCGCAGCACACGATGGCTGAGCCGACCGCTGGCATCGATCTCAAGCAGCCGGCCACCAGGATCTTCAGCCCGGTTGAGAGGGCAGGGCTGAACGTTCTGAAAACTCTTCAGCGTTGAAGGGGCGCCGAGGAGAGGCACGTCCACGCGATCAGGCCAGCATCCCTCCCAGTGCTGATGGATGTGACCGAAGACCACCGCCCGCAGAGCCTCAAGCGGGAGGAGCAAGCGGCGAAGCGCCCCATGATCGATCAGGTTCATCGTGTCCATCACCGGATGACCGATGGCCATCGGTGGATGGTGCAGCGCCACCACCAGGGGCATCGGATCACCAGCGATCTGCTGAAGGCGTTCGGACAGCCACTGCAACTGACCAGCCCCCAGGCGACCGGCGGAATGACCGCTCCAATGGCTGTTGAGCACAAGCAGACGCACACCGCTCACGACCAACTCAGCCGGCGCGGTGGTGCAGAACCGACCCAGGACCGCATCGAGGAGCAACGGATGGTCGTGGTTACCGGGAACCAGGGCGACAGGACAGTTCACACGCAGCTGCAGCGCATCCCTCAGCCGGGCATAGCCACCCCAGCTCTCGTCCTGGCAGAGGTCACCGGTCACCACCAGACAATCCGGCTGCAGCAGCTCCACCTGGTCGAGAGCGCGATGCCACAGCGGCAGGGCAGGGCGATCGCGCACCCGGGCAGCATCTGCGGCCACCAGATGGGGATCGGTGAGCTGCAGGATGCGCATCTCGCTCAGGCGGATGGGGTCAGGCGTGATCGAGGAACACCTGGGCGGTCGTGCTCTCCAGCACGTGGCCGGAGGAAGCGATCAGCTCAGCGTTGTCGGCAATGAACCGCTCCATCACGCCGGCTTCCGCCTGCATCACGGCGCAGCATCGGCTCGGGTCGTCCTTGCTGACGCCGCGGTACAGAGAGGTGATGCCTGCGGCCTTCTGCAGATCGGCGGAGCCGTCGTAGGTCTTCGCCCATTCATCGAAGGGTGTGGTGATCCTGAAGGTGAGCACGTGTGTTTCCACCAGCAGACAGGGAAAAGGTCGCCCGGAAGGTATCACCACCGTCCGCTGAATTCCGTGTTCACGCCAGGAGCATCCGACACGCCTGGTCTCCACTCTCATTAGTGGTTACTGTTGAGAACAGCAGCCCGGCAGCGTTGTCCATACCCCCGCCGTCGATCTCTGAAAGTGGTGCTCTGCAGCAGGGCCTGCATCAGGGTGGCCGTCGGTTGACGCCTCAGCGGAGGCGAGTGCTGGATCTCTTCGAACGGCTGGGAGCCGGATGCCACCTCAGCGCGGAGGACGTCCATCAGCAGCTGGCCCATCGGGAGATGAAAGTCTCCCTCGCGACCGTGTACCGCACTCTGCGCCTGCTCGCGGACATGGGCTTTCTTCAGGAGCTGGAGCTGAGTGAGGGAGGACGTCGCTTCGAGCTCACCGGAGCGGACCATCGCGACCACCACCACGTGGTCTGCATCCGTTGCGGGCGAACCGAGGAGTTCGAAAGCGAGCCTGTTCTCGCCGCCGGAGCGGCGGCGGCCGATGGATTCGGATTTCAACTGATCGAATCCAGCCTCAAGGTCCGCGCCATCTGCCCGGACTGCAAGCCCTGAGCCTCCGGAGGCTTCCGCTCAACGGGGATGCTCATCACAGGGCATCCAGTAGCGATCCCCCATGCGATGCACACCGAGGCAGCCCAGCTTTTTGGCCTGCTCCTCCGCCTGTTCACGGCTGGGGTAGGCCAGATATCGCGGATTGGTGGTGGAGCGGATCTGGATGAGCCCCATGCTCATCGGGCCGGCCGTGATCACTCCCATGGTGTTGACTCCGACAGCGACAAGACCCATGCCGACAACGGCGGCATTGATCACCCCCATCGCGACAACGCCGATGGAAACCACTCCCATCGGCACCACACCGATGCAGATGACGCCCATCGGCACGATGCCGATGGAGATGGTTCCGAGCGGGGCGACACCAACCGCGATCCGTTTCGGCTTGCTTCCGCAGTGACCTGATTCAGCAGTCATCCGTCAGTGGGCCTGCTTGTGTCCGGCATCGGAATGCTCGGCACAAACCATCCACATCGCTCCCATCTGATGTGCTCCCGTGCAGCCGAATCCAGGTGCCGCCGCTTCGGCCTCAGCCTTGGTTTTGAACATGGCTTGTTTGGGCTGTCCGCCGTGATGGTCTGCCAGGGCAGCCGGACAGCCGAGCCCGAACAACACCATCAGGGTGCTGCCAGCAATCCGCGACTTTTGCATCTGGACGTTGTTCCAATCCCACCATCATGGACGCATGTCCTTTTCCCATTCCGACGGCTGGCACGACGTGATCGTGATGACACCTCAGCATTTTGAGGAAGGTCTGGAAGCGGTCCTCGCCGTACGGGACCAGCGAACGGTGCTGCTGAATCTGTCCCGGATGGATCCGGACCAGGCCCAGCGCACCGCCGACTTCGTCAGCGGAGGCGTTCATGCCCTCGATGGTCACCAGCAGCGGGTGGGCGAGAACGTGCTGCTGTTCGCCCCGGCCTCGATCCGGCTGGACTGGCTTTCGCGCGCGGGCCAGAGCCCCGATCCCGACACCGGTCATCCCTGAAGGGCCCCACCGCAGCTGGAGCCGGCGCCGGCGGTGCAGCCGAAGCAGTGGCGATCGGTGTGAATCACCTGGCCAGTGACCACGGTGTCGTCCAGCACCAGATCCTCCAGACGACGGATCCGACCCGACAGCGGCATCTCCAGCTGCTGGTTGAAATCACAGTCATAGAGATTGCCCTGCCAGTCGACACTGAGCAGCTCACGGCACATGACCGCCGAGGCGTTGGCAGGGTTGTGAGCCCCCTCGAGCAGGCGCTGATAACGCTCCAGTTCCCCGCGCAGGGCCAGATCTCGCGCAAACCTCTTGATCGGCATGTTGGCCAGGGTGAGCAGGCGATCGAAGCGGATCCCAAGAACGGCCAGCTCTTTTTTGTAAGCCTCCTCCAGTGGAGCCTGAGCCGGAGGCAGTGATGGTCCTTGCGGGTTGTAGACGAGATGCAGCTCCAGGCGGCCATCTCCGTTGCCGTAGCCAAGAGCATTGAGCTGGCGAAGCCCACTGATGCTGCGTTCAAAGACTCCCTCTCCCCGCTGCTGATCCACATTGGACTCGCTGTAGCAGGGCAGAGAGGCGATCACCCGCACCCCTTGATCCGCCAGAAAAAGAGCGAGATCCTCCTGTCCCGGCTCGGACAGGATCGTGAGATTGCAGCGGTCGATCACGTCGACGCCATCGGCCCGCACCTGCTGAACGAGCTTTCGAAAACCCGGATGCAGCTCCGGCGCTCCACCGGTGAGATCGAGGCAGGAGATGCGCTGCGTCCGTACCGCCTGGGGAATCAACTGCATCAGAGCGTCGGCCATCATTTCCGTGCGCCAGGGTCCGGCGTCCACATGGCAGTGGCGACAGCTCTGATTGCAGCGGTAGCCGAGGTTCACCTGAAGGGTGCTCAACCTGCCGCGCTGCAGGGACGGGAACGGCTCGGAACCGGCAGTCAACGTCAACAGCATCCACAACAAGGTCCGATCTTTTCAGATCGGACCTCGCGATCCGATGGTCATTGACATCCAGATCGTTGTGATCGAGACAATCAGGCCAGCTGATTGCGAAAAAAGAAATTCAGTTTTCAGACGGAGTTACTGCCAAGGGCCCTGGGGCCATGACGTCCAAGCATGAAGTCAGATTGCCCGGGGGCACCTGAGACGATGCATCGGGGAACAGGACGGATCCAAGACCTTGAAACGGTCTCAGACATCCTGATGACTTCTTTCGTGAATTGAGACTGTTGGAGCAGGGACCTGTACGTCAGCACACTCCGTGTTGCTGGCGGGGTGGAGTGTCATCCATCTGGGAGCCTCCGAATCCATGCTGTCACTGTCGTGATTGATCACTCATCTGGCAATGTTCTCGAAGAAACATTGATGCATTCGTGATGTTGCTTCAACTCTCTTAACTCCTCAGACTGAATGCGTTTCCCGGTCCCACTCCTCCCGGTCCTGCCGTGAGAACTCTGCGTCTGGCCACGTGGTGCCTGCTTTCAGCGATGGTGGGGGTCGGCTGTGCCTTGTGGTGGCACGGATGGGAGAACCACCAGGCAGAGCTGCCGGCGGTGATCAGCGACATGCTCGCAGAGCCCGAGCCACCTCCACCTCCACCTCCGCCTCGCGAGGACCTGGTGCGGTTCCACCCGGAACGGAACCTGGACCTGCTTCGGCCGGACGGCACCAACGTGAGCATCGGCTACCACAGCGCTGTCGTTGATCCCCGCTGGATCGACGTTGAATTCTTCGGGGGCTGGAACCGGGAGATGGACGCCAACGAAGACACCGATGCCCTGCTGTTCACGTCGGGGCCGACCTTTGCCCGCGGACGGGGCAACGGCGAGCTGGGGATGCGTCTTCACGGTGACCTGATGCTGGCCAACGGCACCTGGCGGGCTGGGAATCTCACAGCAGCCCGGGAACGGGCCTGGATGGGCATCACCCGGGACGGCGCTCTGGAATTCGGGTACGGCCCGCTGACCCCCGAGCTGGAACAGAACCTTCGGATGTTCATCGGAGGGCTCCACGCCTTCACCAACACCACCCGGGTCGCTCCCGAGACCTATGAAGGGGTCTACGGCGAGATGCATCTCGCTGATGTCCGGATCGTCTACGGGCTGCGGGCGGACGGGAAGCTGGAACTGGTGGAAACCGCCGATGGAGTCCACTTCCGGGACCTGAAGCACTTCGTGGAGCAGAAGGGTTTTCTGGCGGCCTATCTGCCGGATCACGCCTCCAAGTCCCGTCTGATCATTCCCGGGACACGGCCGTGGAGCCAGGAACAGGCGGTCTGGGTCAGCGGGGGCAAGCCCTCGATCACCCAGATGCCCTTCCTGCTGCGGGTCACGCCGACCCGGGAGTGGGTCGATCATCAGCTGCCGACGAGCAGCGAGCCTGAGCCAGCCGCCCAAACCAACTGACATAGGCCGACGGTCCCTCAGGCATCAGCAGATCCAGCCGCAACGGATCCTGCGGATCACTGATCCCGACCAGATGCCCATCGGCCAGGCTCGGACGGTCCACCTCACCATGACTGCTGTCCACCAGGATCACCCGGTTGTCCTGGCCGCTCCAGGCCCCCAGCTCCTGCAGCAGAGTCAGAAAGCCGCGGTCGCTGCCACCCCGCAGCCAGCCCGATCCGTCGGGAGACGCCGTGGACGTCACCGTGTCCCCCACTCCCACCAGGAGAGGCATCCGCTCAGGCGGGATCCGGGTCCGTGCCAGCTCGAGCAGTCCTTGATGGTCGCGAGGCGCCGTCCGCACATGGAAGTCCTCCCCCAGGGGTGCCTCCCCCCAACGCGCCGCGATGTGTCGGTTCAGCAGCACCAGCAGCCCCGCTTCCTTCAGGGAACCGGTGAGCATGAACTGGATGTCGGTGGTTCCGACATCACCACGCTCCGCCGGTTTCAACCGTTCGCGACCAGCCGCATCACGGCCAAGGTTCGGCGCCGCATGCAGGAAGAAAGACCCCGCCAATCCGGCATCCACCGCCTCGTTCAGCAGCTGTTCCATCAACGCCTCAAGCAGGCTCTGCAGCTGCCGTTGCCGTGGCACGTCGTTCGGGATCAGACCGAACACCGCATTGAGGTTGACGGTCGGAGACACCTGGGTGTCCAGCACCGCCACATGGGCATACCTTTCGAGATCGCCTGAGCCCACCTCGGGCAGAACCGCCGGGAGCCGTTCCTTCAGCAGCGCTTCCATCCGTGCCGGTGCCGCGGCCAGAAAAGCCATCTCGGCATCGCTCACCCCTGGATGGCTGACGTTGCCGTGGCGATCCTGCAGCTGCACCCCACCCGCTGCCAGCCCAGGCAGGTACAACCCTTCACGCGCTGGTCGCGTCTGATCCTCAAGTGCCTGTTCAACCAGACGGTTCACACCACGGCGCCGCTCGTGTTCGCCGTTGGTGAGCACCACGAAGGCCCCCTCGAGGAGAGCCGCCGCCTCCACGTAGTTGCGATCCATCCGGCGGGTGAGCGGATCCTTCACCAACTGCATGCACACACCATCGAGGTCCTGCACGATCAGCAGGTCATCAACGACGGCCAGTTCCTGCAGCAGCTGATCCGGAGTGAGGCGCGGCATGGCGACGCGGCGGGCCGAAAACCTGGCGATCATGGCCCCCTTCCCAAGGCACGTCATGCATCCCACCTGGACCGAGCAGTGGTGGCCCGTCGCCTACCTGCAGGACCTCGATCCGGCGAAGCCCAGTCGGTTCACCCTGCTGGAACGCGACCTGGTGATCTGGTGGGACAGCTCCGGAGATCGCTGGCGTGTCTTTCCTGACGTCTGCCCGCATCGGCTCGTCCCGCTCAGCGAGGGCAGGATCAACAGGGATGGGCAGTTGGAATGCCCGTACCACGGCTGGAGTTTCGATGGAGACGGACAGTGCCGTCACATCCCGCAGGCCGAGGAGAGCACCCGTCCGGAAGGGCGACGCTCAAGCTGCGCCAGCTTGCCCACGGCCACGGGCCAGGGATTGCTGTTTGTCTGGACGGGTGCGCCCGAATCTGCAGACCAGGAACGTCTGCCGTTGGTGCCGGCTCTGGAGGAGACCCCGGACAGCTGGACCGTTCAGGACACCTTCCGCGACCTGCCGATGGATGCGGTGACCCTGCTGGAGAACGTTCTGGATGTGAGCCATGTGCCCTTCACGCACCACAAGACCGTGGGAAAACGGGAGAACGCTTCCCCGGTTCAGGCGGTGATCACCCGCGAAGGCGAGGACGGGTTCGAGGCCTTCTGGGAGGAGGGGCCACGCAGGGGAACGCTCGGTTCCCAGGCCACCAGGTTCGATGCTCCACAACTGATGTGGCACGACCTGACCGCGAAGGGATTCGCACGCATCCTCACGGTGGTCTACGCCGTGCCGATCCGCCGGGGGGAATGCCGCCTGTTCGCCCGCTTCCCCTTTCAGTTCCAGTCAGCGGTCCCGCGGCTGCTGATCGGATTGCGTCCTCGCTGGCTGCAGCACATCGGCAACCACAAGGTTCTCGAAGACGACCAGATCTTTCTGCATTGGCAGGAGCGCGTGCTGGAGCAGGCCGGCGGCAGCGCAGAAGCGGAACGGGCCTTCTTCCTGCCGACCAGCGCCGATGTTTACGTCACGGCGCTGCATCGCTGGCTGAACGGCAATGGCGGCGGACCCTTCGTCGGGCAACCTCTGCCGCCACGTCTTGAGACCGCAGCGCTGATGGATCGCTATCACAGCCATACGGTGAATTGCCGCAGCTGCTCAACGGCGCTTCGCCGCATCCGGGCCCTGCGTCCTTGGCTCTGGGGAGTTCTGTGGGGTTCAGCGGCCGTGATCGGCATCAGCCCGTTCAGCTGGATTGGCGTGCTCATGGCACTGATCTCAGCCGTGCTGCTCCGGCAGACCGCGCGCTGGCAGCAGGGACTGCTGGCCGGAGACGGACTGGCGCCTCGGAACAGCACGAGGTGATCCAGCACGCGGACAGATCGATCTGCGGTGAACAGCCTTGGCGCGTGAGCACGCGCAAGTCATGGCAGCGTCCAGCCGTCTGTTCTGGCGTCGTCGCAGCGATGCAGGATTTCAGATCAGATCCCGCATTGCTGCATCCACCCTCCCGGGTGCCGGAGACGGTCGTTTCACCCTGGAGCCGCTGAGCAGCGGCCAGCTGGTGCGACGCAGCCGAATGCTGCCCTTCACCGACTGCCTCGCCGCTGGAGGAGCCGATGGCGAAGGGGAGAACATCGTGCTTCTGCTCCGGGATCAGGAGGAGCTGGAGGCACTGATTTTCTACCTGGCCGCGGCCAGGGAGGAGACCCCGGCGGAGATCGCCCGACACCTCTCCTGGTTCGTGGCCGGAACCGGGGGCATCGCTTACATCAACAGCGTCAGCGCCTATTTCAACCACAACATCCCGGCCAACCTGCTGCACCGGCTCGATGGCCCCTGGATGGATCTGATCGCCAGCCGCGAGATCGCCCCAGGGGAGGAGCTGTTCACCGACTACAACCACAACGACATCGCTCCGTTCTTCCGGCACTGGTGCGCTGAAGCCGGGCTGACGGATGCACAGACGTTCCCCCGCGCCCTCTCCCGGACGAGCGAGATCTAGTCGAGCCCCATCACCCGTCGATAGGCCGGTCGATGTTGCGTCGCTGTGATCAGCTCCTGCACAGCCGGATACGGCGTCAGATCCTCCTGAGGGAAGAACATCGGCAGATAGGCCAGGTAAGCGGACACCGCACAGTCCGCGGCCCCCCATCGGTTCCCCACCAGAGGCCCGCCGGAACCCAGCTGACGGTTCAGTTCCTCCATCAGGCGAGGGAACTCCCGCTCCCGGTTGCTGGGCACGAACAGGGCGATCGCCAGCGTGGCGTTGGCGAACAGCAGCCACTGGCTGGTCAGGCTGCGTTCAGCAGCGGTGCGATCCTCGCCGCTGTGGTGATCCTCCAGATGCTGCAGGATCGCCCCCGACTCAAACAGCTTCAAAGGCCCACCGTCGGGCGCCTGGAAGCCGTCGTCCACCAGAGCGGGCAGCTTGCCGAAGGGATTGATCGCCCGGTAGGGGGGCTGACGATGTTCCTGGGCCGCGAGATCCAGCATCACCAGCTCATGGGCAATGCCCTTTTCCTCCAGATACCAGCGCGGCATCGAAACGCGTGTGCGGGGAGCGCCGTAGAGGGTCAGGGACATCAATGGGAAGCAGCACAACGACAGTCTCAGCAGAGGTGGGCTCCGTAGGCTCTCCCCATGCAGAACTCGTTCTTCGATTGCAGTGTCGACGCGGCGTCGATCCGGCGGCGGGTGCTGGAGCTCGATTCAGCCAAGGTGGGCTTCTACAGCGTTGGCCTGTATCCCGCCTCGCTGGCCTACAACTGCGCGATGCAGAACGCGGCCGGGCGTCTGATGCTCGCAGCCCGGCCAGGACGGGACCTGCTCGGGGCCTTCAGCCAGGACGCCATCGACAGCATGGACACCGGTCACGTGGAAACGGTGATCGGCATGGGCACCAGCTCACAGGGTGGCGATCAGGTGCCAAACACCCTCCGGGATCTGATTCAACGCTGCGAACTGGTGGTGCTCAGCGCCAACAGCAACCACGTTGAGGAGGACCTGCAGGAAGCCTGCCGGCTGCGCGATGAGCTGGGGCGCGACCAGGTGGTGCTGGCCTGTCTGGCGGGATCCTTCAACCACGACCCGATTTCCAACACCGCCTATGTGCTGTGTGAGAAGCAGCCGAACCTTGCCTTCTTCTCAGGCTTCCACCGCCATGGAGCTCTGCGCAACCCCTTCGACAGCTTCACCGCCAACTTCTGCCATCCCAATGCGCTGACGGCGATGCTGGGGGCGCAACTGCTGGATCGCCTCTCCCCGAACATCCAGGTTGCGGCGGGCGTTCACAACGTGGAAGGCCAGTACATCAAGGCCGCCAAGAACATGGCTTCGGTGTTCGCCGGTTTCGGCTACGCCTACCACCAGGACAACCCCGGCGTGTTGCCGACGCTGCTGACCCTGCTCCTTGATCAGTGTCTGGATCAGGCCGCCACGGTCTCCATGGCCCGCACCGATCGACAGAAGCTCTACCACCGTCAGCCGATTCCGCTCACGGAGCTCGGCTACGCCGTTCCCCGCATTGAAGCCACCCTGGTGCGCGACGGTGACTTCGAGAAGGTGCGCGATCACACCTTCTCCCAGCTGACCGCGATGGTGGCGGATGTCCGCGGCAGCATGATGCTGCCGGTGTCCGGCAGTCCCACCCGCAACTTCCAGGCTGGTCAGGTCCTGGCGGACAAAATGCGGGAATCGGGGCGCTGCCCCGCCTCCATGGAGGAGCTGGAAGCCTGGTGCGAGCAGGCCGGGCTGCGCAAGGGCGCCCTGGAAGGTCTGAAATCCCTCCGCTACTGGCCCCTGATCGCTCGCCAGTACGCCATCCCCATCCATGACGCGTCGATGGTGAACCTGCTTTACATGGCCGTCTACGGCCGTCCGGCCGTCAAGGAGACCGCTTACCGGGTGATGACAGAAAGCCGCGAACTGTCGAACTACTGCCAGGAGTCGGTCCGTCCCACCCACGCCCGTCGCTACGCCGAGGCGCTCCAGAACCTCGAGGTGCCCGAAGCCATGGATCTGGTCGTCAACGCCGTGATCGCGGACAACGCACGACGCGCCATGCGCGGCGAGGTCACCCTGGAGGAGGCGAACGCCGGGCTCCCCGCCTATCTGCAGCTCATGGACGTGATCGAGAGCCAGCTCGACATCTGAGTCGGCTGCTTTTCTGCACACCACAGACCGGACTCGCCCAGGAACAGCGCGATGGTTCGGGTCTGAGTGTGCTGCGATCGCTGATGACCGAGGCTGTGGAAGCCATCGCCGATCGCTTCCATCCCCGCGAGCGGATCACCGCGATCAGGGCCCTTGGCTCCGGCAATGTCAACGAGACCTTTCTGGTGACGCACGACGGGCATGCCCAGGGAGGAGCCTTCGTGCTGCAACGCCTCAACACCACGGTGTTCGAACGGCCCGATCTGGTGATGCGGAACCTGGTGGCCCTGGGCGATCACGTGCAGCGTCGGCTGGCCTCCCCTCCCCCGGAGCTGAGCGGGCGCCGCTGGGAGGTTCCCACCGTCGTTCGCTGCCGGGAGGACGCCCACTGGGTGGAGCAGGACGGCCAGTTCTGGAGGTCGATCACCTACATCGGAGCCGCCACGACCTCTGACGTGATCCGCGATCGCCATCAGGCCAAAGAGGTGGGCTACGGCCTGGGGATGTTTCACAGCCTGATCAGCGACCTGCCGGCCGAACACCTCGCCGACACCCTTGAGAATTTTCACGTCACACCGGCGTATCTGAAGCACTTCGACTCCGTGGCCAGGCCTGCCTGCCCCGAAGGATCCCTGCTTGCTCAGGCCATCGCCTTCGTGGACGGACGCCGCGGGGGCATCGACGTGCTCGAGGCCGCACTGGAACGGGGAGAACTCCGGCACCGTCCGATTCACGGGGACCCGAAGATCAACAACGTGATGATGGATGAGGCCAGTGGCAAGGCTGTCGGCCTGATCGATCTCGACACCGTCAAACCGGGCCTCGTCCATTACGACATCGGCGACTGCCTGCGGTCCTGCTGCAATCCCGTCGGCGAGGAGGAAACCAACCTCGACGCCGTGCATTTCGATCTCGGACTCTGCGAAGCGATCCTCGACGGCTACCTGACAGTCGCCAGAGGCTTCCTGAGCAGATGGGATCTTCACTACCTTCCGGATTGCATCCGTCTGATCCCCCTCGAACTGGGACTGCGATTTCTGACGGATCATCTGGAGGGGGATGTCTACTTCCGCACCAACCGGCCCGATCACAACCTGCACCGAGCCGCCGTGCAGTTCCGTCTGACGGCCAGCATCGAAGCCCAGATGGACGCAATCCGGGCCCTGGTGCGGAAGCTCGGAGCCGACATCGGGAACGGACACTGAGATGCCTCGCCCTGCCGTGATGCTGCGCCAGGCCTCGCGCCTGGTCCCCTTCGAGGGGGGGCTTCCCTCCGGACTGAAGGTGAGTGCAGAGATGATCTGGAGCCGGGATGGATGGCTTGAGCTCAGCTATGGCGTGCTCACGACCGCCTCCTCCGGTCTGGCGGATCTCGTGACTCCGGATGGGCTCATCGACGGACTGCAGACGAACGGTGAACGCCGTGATGGTCTCTGGACCACCACCTGTTTCGAAGCCTTCTTGGCTCTCCCGGGATGCCCGGACTACTGGGAGATCAATCTCTCGGCGAGCGGCGACTGGGCCCTTTACCGCTTCGATGCCTACCGGCAGGGACAGCACCCCCAGGATCTGGCGGAAGCCCCTCTGATCCGCCTGCGCCGCTGGCACCATCAGTTGCGGCTGGACGCAAGATTTCCACTGACTCCCTGGTGGCCTGAGCAGATCTGTCCTGACCTGGCCCTGAGCTGCGTGCTCGACCGAGGCGAGGCCGGGCTCAGTCACTGGGCTTTACGCCATCCGCAGCACCAGGCCGATTTTCACGACCGCAGCACATTCCTTCAGGCCTGATCTTCGCCGTAAGGTCCAGTCGTCACGCACAAGCGGTCATGCGACTCCGCCCAGCCCTGCTGCTCCCAGTGGTGCTAGCCAGTCTCGGCCTGACCATCACCGCTCTGGGGAACCAGAACAGAGCAGGCGACTCCGCTGCCTCCACACCGGCACCGGCCACAGAACCGATCGTGGCGTCGGCCCCCACCACCCCCGAGCGTCGTTACCCGCGGGTGCCTGCGGATGATCAAGCTGCGGCCGAGCTGCTCCTGAGCGTGGAGTCGGCTCTGCGGGATCCGGCCACGCCTGCCGATGCCCTGCCCGACCTCGGACACCAGCAGCAGGTCATCTATCGGGTGCTGTCCAAGGACCGTCCGCGCTCGCAGAGGGTTGTGGCGGCTCTGCCCGCACGCTGGCGGAGCATCGCGGAACGGCATCTGGCGGCACGGCGGGAATTCCTGCGCATGAGCAGGGGCAGAGGGCCCTCCTCGCTTCCGGCCTGGCGGATCATCCAGCCCGAACCAGCCGAACAGCTGATCTCCTATTACCGCAAAGCGGAGGCGGCCACCGGCATCGAGTGGGAGGTGCTCGCAGCCGTGAACCTCGTGGAAACGGGCATGGGACGCATTGACGGCATCTCGGTGGCGAACGCCCGTGGACCGATGCAGTTTCTTCCCACCACCTGGGCGGAACCCGGCATCGGCGCTGGGGACATCCGCGATCCCCATGATGCGATCCAGGCAGCCGCCCGCTATCTGGTGAGACGGGGAGGCCTCAAGGACATCCGTCGCGGCCTCTGGGGCTACAACAACAGCGACTACTACGGCAAAGCGGTCCTGCTCTACGCCTCTCTGATCCGCGAGGATCCGCGTGCGTACACAGGCCTGTATCACTGGGAAATCCACTTCAATGCCGACGCAGGCGATCTGTGGTTGCCGGTGGGTTACAACGAATCGCGCCGCGTGCCGGTGCAGGACTACCTGCGCCGACATCCGCAGAGCGCACCACCGGCCGACTGAGCATCGCCACCTACGCTGACAACGAGCTTGAAGAGCAGCGCGTGCCCAAGGAAACCTCTCATCGGGGCGATGAACTCAAGGCCCTGGGCTGGACTGCCCAGGATGTCTCCCGCTATGTCGAGCTCTGGGAGTACCGGCAGCGCTGGGGCGCGATGAATCTGGAGCGGGAGGATCGCCTGTTCCTGAGGAAGGCGGAAAATGCTCTTCCCGCCATCCTCTCAGGCAGGGCCGCCGCCAAGAAACCCACCCAGGACAAGACCTACTACAAGTGGCTGAGCTTCCACCGCGATGCGATGCGCTCCGCTGAAGCGGAGATGAGCATCGCCGAGGAGGAACAGGGGGCCTGGCCGCTGATGCTGGAGACCGAACTGCGCCTGCTCGATCACTACGCCCCCGTGCTCGGTCTGCCGGACACCCTCAAGGCCAAGGGGCTGGGCCCGCTGCGCGAGACCCTGGCCGGGCAGGCAGCGGAACTGGGAACCATCAAGGACTATGACTTCGAGGCAGCCCTCAACACCCTGAAGGAGAAGGAACCGAACCGCTGGCGGCACCTGCGCGATGGCGAAGGCGCGGACCGCCGTTACCCGGTTCTCTCCGCCGACACGGCGGTGCAGTTCCGCAGCACCGCCCTCAGCGAAATCCAGGCTTTTCTGCGCGGAACCTTCCCATCCCTGGCCGAGACCGACAAACCCGAGCTACAGGACAACTAGATCGGAGCGACGACGCTCCCTCCCACGCACGATGTCCCCTCACTTCGAAACCCTCCAGCTGCATGCCGGCCAATCGCCGGATCCGGCGACCAACGCCCGAGCGGTGCCGATTTATCAGACCAGCTCCTATGTGTTCAATGATGCGGAGCACGGCGCCAATCTGTTTGGCCTGAAGGAATTCGGGAACATCTACACCCGTCTGATGAATCCCACCACAGACGTGTTCGAGAAGCGGGTGGCAGCACTGGAGGGCGGCATGGCAGCCGTGGCCACCGCGTCGGGGCAGTCGGCCCAGTTCCTGGCGATCACCAACTGCATGCAGGCAGGAGACAACTTCGTCTCCACCTCGTTTCTCTACGGGGGCACCTACAACCAGTTCAAGGTGCAGTTTCCCCGCCTGGGCATCGACGTCCGGTTCGCCGATGGCGATGACGTGGAGAGCTTCGCCGCACAGATCGACGACAAGACCAAAGGGATCTATGTCGAGGCGATGGGCAATCCCCGCTTCAACATCCCTGACTTCAAGGGCCTCTCCGCTCTCGCCAAGGAGCGAGGCATTCCGCTGATCGTCGACAACACCCTCGGGGCCTGCGGAGCCCTGCTGCGCCCGATCGAGCATGGCGCCGATGTGGTGGTGGAAAGCGCCACGAAATGGATCGGAGGCCATGGCACCAGCCTTGGTGGCGTGATCGTCGATGCCGGCACCTTCGACTGGGGCAACGGCAAGTTTCCACTGATGAGCCAGCCCAGCCCGGCTTATCACGGCCTGGTGCACTGGGATGCCTTCGGCTTCGGCAGCGACATCTGCAAGATGCTCGGCGTTCCCGATAACCGCAATGTGGCCTTCGCCCTGCGTGCCCGCGTGGAAAGCCTGCGGGACTGGGGTCCGGCCCTGAGCCCCTTCAACAGCTTCCTGCTGCTGCAGGGACTGGAGACCCTGAGCCTGCGGGTGGAACGCCACACGGAGAACGCCATGGCCCTGGCCAGCTGGTTGCAGCAGCATCCGAAGGTGGCACAGGTCAGCTATCCCGGCCTGCCCGCGGACCCCTACCACGAACGCGCCAAGGAATATCTCACCGGGCGGGGCATGGGCTGCATGCTGATGTTCTCCCTGAACGGCGGCTATGAGGATGCCGTTCGCTTCATCGACAGCCTCAAGTTGGCGAGCCATCTGGCCAACGTCGGCGATGCCAAGACCCTGGTGATCCACCCGGCCTCCACCACCCATCAGCAGCTGAGTGAAGCCGAACAGGCCTCCGCAGGCGTGACACCAACCATGGTGCGGGTCTCCGTCGGTCTGGAACACATCGACGACATCAGGGACGACTTCGATCAGGCGCTCGCCGTTCTCAGCTAGATGCCGATGACAGCCCCATGGCACTGATTCTTCCCCGCAGTTATCACAAGATCGGTGCGGTGGAACGCAACCGGATCTCCTGGATCGAGCCCGAGCAGGCGGAGCGCCAGGACATCCGGGCTTTGCGGATCGGAATCCTGAACATCATGCCTCTGGGCAAGCAGTACGAATTCAACCTGCTGCATCCCCTGGGGCTTTCCGTGCTCCAGATCGAACCGATCTGGATCCGTCTGCGTTCACACGCCTACCGCAGCTGGGACCAGGAACACCTGGATCAGCTTTACGTCACCTGGGAGGAAGCCCTGGCGCAGGGCCCTCTGGATGGTCTGATCATCACCGGGGCTCCGGTGGAGCATCTGCCCTTCGAGCAGGTGACCTACTGGAGCGAGCTGGTGGAGCTGGTGGGAGAGGCCCGCAGCAGCTGTGCCAGCACCCTGGGACTCTGCTGGGCGGGATTCGCTCTCGCTTATCTCGCCGGGGTCGACAAGATCCCCTTCGAGCGCAAGCTGTTCGGGATCTACCCGATGCGAAGCCTGGTTCCGGGCCATCCGCTGATGGGGACGCAGGATGATCGCTTCTTCTGTCCGCAGAGTCGCCATGCCGGCCTCTCCGATGCAGCGATGGAATCAGCCCAGCGTCAGGGACGCCTTCGCCTGCTCTCCCATGGCGAGCGGGTTGGATACACGATCTTTGAAACCCCGGATCAGCGACAGCTGATGCATCTCGGCCACCCGGAATACAACGTGGGGCGCATTCTTGGAGAGATGGAACGAGACCGGGCTCGGGGCGATGTGCCGCCTCCGGAGAACTTCGATGCGGATCATCCCCAGACGCTCTGGCGGTCGCATCGCAACCTGCTGTTTCAGCAGTGGCTCTGGTTCTGTTATCAGCGGGTGAGTCTGACCGCCTGAGGCTGAAGGGCCAGGCTCTCGGAACGCTCCGGAGCAGCCTTGCGGTTCAGTTCCCGCTCAAGCGTGGCGATGCGACGTTCCCTCAGGCAATGTCGACAGCCCCCCAGGGTCTGGAGGTGCTTTTCCGGGGTGATGCAGATCAGCTGAACCGGATGGCGTCGGCAGCGGATCTTGACCGGACTCTTGAAGCTGCGCCAGCGCATTTCGCTGTAGTCGAACTGATCGCCGAAGCGCTGCTCCGCCCGCTTGAGGAATTCGGTTTCGGTGATGCGTGCCGCCATCACGGAACTGTATGGGCTGGTTGCCGCAGACCGAGCAGGCCTGTCATCCCCCTTCACGGAGCCGGCAGCCCCGGAGGCAGGGCGATGAGGGGCTGTGCCTGCAACACGAGACGGTCCTGAATCATTCAGGCTGACGCCATCGACAACCAGGGTGGATGTCATGAACAGTCCGGACATGGCACCGCCTGTGTGCCCGAGCCGGCAGCCCTGGACGCTGCACCGAGGCTGGTTGCCGCCGGAGCGGAGCAACGTTTGGCAGCGCACCATCACGCAGGAGATGGCATGGCAGCAGCCGATGGTCCAGGTGTACGGCCGCCGACACGCCGTGCCTCGCCTGACGGGGTTCCTGGCCAGCGAAGGACTGCGTTACCGATACAGCGGCACGACCCACTGCGGTGAGGGCTGGCCCAGCTGGTTCGAGCTGCTGCGGCAGCAGGTGAACGAAGCCTGCGGAACGTGCTTCAACGGATGCCTGCTCAACCTCTACCGAAACGGTGAGGACCGCATGGGGTGGCATGCCGATGACGAACAGGAGATTGACCAGACCCGGCCGATCGCCTCACTGTCGCTGGGGGCAACCCGCGATTTCTGCCTGCGCCATCGCCAGGACCCTATGCGGAGGGAGACCCTTGCCCTGGCGGACGGCGACCTGCTGGTCATGCATCCCGGATGCCAGCAGCAATGGATGCATGGGGTTCCGAGCCGGCGTCGAATCAGGACATCACGCGTGAACCTGACCTTTCGCTGTTTTCTTCCCTGAACGTTCCGGGAAGTCAGCAATGTTGCAACAGTTTCCGCCAGTGGATTGATCTGCCGTGTGCACCTGGGGAGCTGAGCATTGGATGAGCTCAACGGCAACGATCAGCGCAGGCTTGCAGTAAGACAGCACGCGTCAATCACTTGTATCTGACAACACATCAAACAACAGAAAATCCTGCAGCAACGGAGGATCCAGAGGGCCTAGGCAGAAGTACAGGACTTCACACCACCTGATTGATGCGGTAGCCGATCACGGTCAGGACTGTGATCAAGAACACCAGAACAACGGACCCAACGAGATCAACCTCTCCCATCGACATCTCCGACGAAACCCACAGCTCCAATGTAACGACGATCCATCAACCGTCACAAGGTGGAATCCCGCCCCGCCGACGCGCTCTTAACAAAACGTAGGAAGAAAGATGAATATTTTTGAGCGGCACTTTGTTGATCACTGCCGCACTTCAAATCATCACGCCTGATTGAACAGAATGGTGACCAGAACACCCCAGATCGGGGCTGTCAGCGCAGCACAGACCGTGCTCCACAGCACAAGCCCGGCCGCAAGGTCCTGATCCCGTCCTGCGGACTCGGCGATCAACAGCAGGGAGATGGCCGCCGGAGCAGCACCCTGAAGCGTCAGGGCCTGAATCATCAAGGGATCAAGCCGCAGCAGCAGACCGATGCTCAGCAGCAGCAGCGGGTAACCGATCAGCTTGGCCAGCAGCACCGGAGCCACGGAAGCCGCCAGAGGCCCCGGCGCCCGACGATCACGGGCGATGCTGCCAAGACGCAGACCCACCACCGCCAGAGCGAGAAGAATGACCACCTGCGAGGGGATCCACATCGCCTCGGCGACCCCTGCACGCCACGGGGTCCATTGAACGAGCAGAGCTCCGGCCAGCCCCCTCACCGCCGGGCTGGCGGTGAGGCTCATGAGCAGCCTGATCGCCCTGCCGCCCTCTCGGGGAGAAGGCGCCGCGATCAGCATTGGACCGACACTCCAGGTGAGCAGCGTCGCTCCGAGGTCGTAGCCGATGCTGATCGGCAGAGCCGAGGCGGGCAGAAACGCCAGCGCCAGGGGGATGCCCACATAGGCCGTATTGCCGACGCAACTTCCGAGCCTGCTGCAGGGACCGGGAAGCAGGCGACGCAGCGGCGGGACCCTGGCGCCGACCACGAGCACCACCCCGATCGCCGCGGCCGCCAGCAGCGCCGCCTGCAGCATCTGGCCGCTCAAGCCGCCTTTGAGCAACAGGCCCATCACGCTGAGCGGCACACCGAAACGCACCAGAGGCAACGCCAGGCGACCCGAGAGATCGGGATGGCGTCCTCCGATCCAGAACCCGACCAGAAGACAGGGGATCAGGCTCAGCAGCATGGCGTGAAGGTTTCCAAGGGCCGCCGGCACGACCGCACCACCCCTGTGCCAGGGTGACAACCGTCCATCGACTGACCGCCATGCTCCGTCGAACTCTGCAGCGGCGTTTTGAACAACTCAGGCTGCGACTGTCCGAACAGGTGCAGACCCTGCCCCTCGGCAACGACAGCTGGCTGGACACCGAGCGGGAACTGATGGCCGTTGAACGAGCGCTGGCACGGATGCCGCTCTGCGAGAGCTGAAGGAAGCGGCGGCCGGAGGCGCATCGCGTACGTCACATCATCTGTCGCAGAAACCGGCGGCTGCGCTCTTCCTTTGCATTGCTGAAGAAGGTCTCCGGGTCGGAGGTCTCCACCACCTTGCCCTGATCCATGAACATCACCCGGTCCGCCACCTCCCGGGCAAAACCGAGTTCATGGGTGACCACCACCATCGTCATGCCGCCAGCCGCCAGCTGACGCATGGCATCCAGCACCTCCTTCACACGCTCGGGGTCCAGAGCGCTGGTGGGTTCATCGAAGAGCATCACCTCCGGATCGAGGGCCAGGGCACGGGCGATCGCCACGCGCTGCTGCTGGCCGCCACTCAGCTGGGCCGGATATTTCCTGGCCTGCTCGGCGATCCCCATCTGCTCGAGAAGATCAACCGCCCGCTGCTCCGCCAGCGACGGAGACATCTTCTTGACCTTGATCGGAGCCAGGGTGATGTTGTCGAGAATCGACAGATGCGGGAAGAGATTGAACTGCTGGAACACCATTCCCACCCGCTGCCGGATCGCCCGCACCTCCCGTTCGTCGTGGCTCGCATCCAGGCGCATCCCGAGCACATCCAGCCGGCCCGAATCCAGCGTCTCCAGACCGTTGAAGGTTCGGATGAGGGTGCTTTTGCCGGATCCGGAGGGGCCCATCACCACCAGAACCTCTCCGCTGATCACCTCGAGGCCCACCCCATCGAGAGCCCGCTGGCCTGGGGTGTAGCTCTTCACCAGATCGATGGCTCGGATGGCGACGGTCATCAGGAGGAACGGAGGGGGTCGAGCTGGATCTCCAGATGGCGGGCCAGCAGCGCCATGGCGGTGCAGGCCAGCCAGTAAACCGCAGCCAGCCACACATACACCTCGAGGTAGCGGCCGATGAACGCCGGATTGGCCAGCAGGCTGCGGCTGATTCCCAGCAGTTCGACGAGGCCGAGAATCGCCATCAGGCTTGTGTTCTGAAGCAATCCCACCGCCTGATTGGTCAGGGCGGGCAGAGCGATGCGCAGCGCCTGGGGCAGCACCACCAGTCGCAGGCTCTGGAACGGCGAGAGTCCCAGAACCGCGGCCGCTTCCGTCTGCGTGGGTGGGATCGCCTGCAACCCACCACGCACGTCCTCAGCGATGTACGCCGCAGCGAAGAGAGCGAAGGCGATCACGGCTCTCAACACCCGGTTCAGTTCCAGCCCCGGAGGCAGAAACAGGGGAATGAGCAGCTGTCCGAAGAACAGCACAGCGATCAATGGCACCGCCCGCATCACCTCGATGTAAGCGGTGCTGGCCACACGCAGCACCGGCAGTTCGCTGCGCCGTCCAAGCGCGAGCAGAACCCCCGCCGGAAGACTCAGCAGGGCGCTGCAGACGGTGAGCAGCAGCGTGAGGCTGAAGCCGCCCCACTCACGGGTGGGCACTGGCTGAAGACCCAGTCCACCGGCGAGAAGCACCACTCCCAGCGGAACCATCAGGCTCCAGAGCGCCGGAAGCCCCCGACGCAGCCAGCCCCGTCGGGGGCCCATCAGCGTGATTGCGGTCATCAGGATCAGCAGAGCGATCCACACAAGGGGCCGCCAGCGCTGATCCGGTGGATACCCCCCCACCGCGTACAAGGGCAGATTGGCCGTGACCACCGTCCAGTCGGCGGCGAACAGCAGCCAGTGCACCCCGCTGAAACCGACCCATCCGAGCAGGGCCAGCATCAGGAGCGTCAGCAGTCGATCGATGACGCGGTTCATCAACGGCTCCCCTTCAGACGTCCAAGCACCAGACCGTTGAGCACGGCCATGCCGCTGCTGATCAGCAGATTGAGCAGCAGAAAGCTCAGCAGCAGCAGCAGAAAGCCCTCGATCGCACGGCCCGTCTGAGTGATCGTCGTGTCGCTGACGGCGTAGAGGTCAGCGAAGCCGACGGCGATCGCCAGGGTGCTGTTCTTGGCCAGGTTCAGGTACTGGCTGGTGAGGGCCGGAAGAATCGCCGGAAGCGCCTGAGGCAGAACGATCCGCCGCATCCCCAGCCCCTCACCGAGGCCGAGACTGCGGAAGGCCTCCCACTGCCCTCTCGGCACGGAATTGATCCCACCCCGCACGATCTCGGCGATGGAGGCACCGGTGAACACCGCCAGACCGGTGAGCACGGCGCAGAACTCGACACTCAGATCCAGCCCCAGAAGACGGATGCCCTGGTTGGACAACCCGATCAACCCGCCGACAGGAGTCTCCGGAAGCCCCAGAAACCCAACGAAGTACCAGAACATCAGCTGAAGCAGAAGCGGCACCTGACGGATCAGGGCCACATAAGCCGCCGCCAACCGGCGGAGAAGGCGGTTGCCACTGCTGCGGGCAGCCCCTGCTGCAACACCCAGGAGTGTGGCCAGCACGAGGCCGCTGAGGATGACCTTGAGGCTGTTCAGCCAGCCGATGGTGAGAGCCCAGGCGTAGCTGTCCGAGGGGCTGTACGGCAGAGCCGTCTCTGCAAGAGCGAAACCGGCAGGACGCGCAAGCCAGCCGAAGCTCAGACCCAGTCCGGTGCGGATCAGGTTCACGGCGAGATTGTTGATCAGGACCGCGGCCAGACCGAGGAGCAGTGCCGCGGCAGCGATCTGAATCCAGAGTCGGCGATGCATCGCGGCAGGTCCGTCAGGAGAAGGGAGGGGAAACCATCAGGCCGCCGTCGCCAGCCAGACGGTTCACACTCCGGGGAATCGTCACCGCACTGTCGCGACCGAGATGACGGTCGTAGATCTCGCCGTAATGACCGGTCGCTCTGATCACCTGAACCACGAAATCATCGGGCAGTCCCAGCTTGCTGCCGAGCCCACCGTCCACCCCGAGGAAGCGGCGAAGGGCCGCCTGGCTCGGATCCGCCTGCGCCGTCTTCAACACCTCATCGACATTGGCCTGGGTGATGCCGCGTTCCTCCGCCTCGATCAGAGCGAAGACCACCCAGCGCATCGCATCGGCCATGCGCTGGTCGCCTCCCACCACCGCGGGAGCCATCGGCTCCTTGCTCAGCCGCTCCTCGAGGATCGTGTGCTGCTCGGGATCCGGAAACCCTGAGCGGGCGGCGGCCAGCTGCGTGAGATCCGAGGTCATGCCGGCGCAGCGCCCCTGCAGATAGCCGCCCACCACCTGATTCAGATCCTGGTATTTGATCGGGGTGTACGGCAGCTGACGCGTCTCGAAGACGTCGTTGAGGTTCTGCTCGGTGGTGGTGCCTGAGCCCACACAGATGGCCTTGCCTGACAGCTGCTCGAGAGACGTGACGCCACTGCCGGTCTTGACCATCAAACCCTGACCGTCATGGAAGACGATCGGCCCGAAACTGAGTCCGTTGCCTCCGGAGGCATCCCGGCTCAGGTTGAAGGTGGTGTTGCGGGAGAGCAGATCGATCTCCCCGGAGCGCAGGGCTGTGAAGCGTTCCGGGGCCGTCAGCGGCCTGTACTGGATGCTGTCCGGATCTCCGAGGAACGCCGCAGCCATGGCTCGGCAGATATCGATATCGAAGCCTTCGTAGCCGCCGTCCGGCCGCAGAAAACTCATGCCCGGAATCTTGCCGCTGACGCCGCAGATCAGCTCACCGCGCTGCTTCACGAGATCCAGACGCGTGCTGTCGGCACTGCCGAGGGAGGCACAGGAACTGAGCAGCGTCGCCAGGCCCCCGAGGGCGCCGATCACAACGCGGATTCCGGATCGGGTCATGGCCATGGGACAGATCGGGTGGGATTGTCCCAGATCCGGGCTGAACCCCATTGAAGCCTCTAGGTTCTGCAGATCCTCAGTTCCTTCTTCATGCCCGCCATCCGGTGGCTGGTGGCACCCTTGATCAGCCTGCTCTTGCAGATGCCTGCGATGGCCTGGGAGGAAGGCGACCGACAGGCTTACAACAACAAGATGGCTCTGCTGAAGGTGCTGGTGGATGGTGCCAAGGATCGCGCCACCAGCAGCGGCGACCTGGAGACCCTCTGCATCCTGATGAGCATCGGCAATGACGTGACGCTGCGTTACGTGCAGCTCAACCCCGCGGATCAGGTGATTCAGACGCGATTGGCCGGGATGCGCACCGATCTGACGAGCTGCCTGGCCGTTCTCTACAACCCTCTGGCCTCCCGCTGAGCCGCCATGATGCGGTCATCCGAGAACGCCTGATGGACACCGACCTTCTGCTTCCGTTGATCGGTGGTGGCGTGCTGATCCTGTTGATCGTGGGAGGCACGATCGTCATCGTCCTGCGCCCGAGTGACACCCCCCAACGCTGATCAGGCGTGAGCACTCTCCTGACCACCGATCCGCTCGAACAGATCGAGGCTTTCCTCGTTGAGACCGACCACCGAGACCGCTGAACCGCCGACGCGGAACTTGCGGATCACCTGGTCGAGAGCCGCCACGCCACTCTGATCCCAGATGTGAGCGGAGGACATGTCGATGCTGATCCTGGCCGGGTGATCGTGCAGATCGAATCCCTGCACGAAATAGATCTTGCTGACGAAGAACAACTGTCCCTTGACGCGGTAAAGCCGCTCGTCGTCGCTGAGATCGACCGTTTCCACCTGAATCACCTTGGCCACCTTGCGGCTGAACAGGATCCCCGCCAGAGCGACGCCGGCCAGCACACCAAGGGCCAGGTTGTGGGGGGTGGTGAGCATCGTCACCGCAAACGTCATCAGCATCACGGAGGTATCGCTCTTCGGAATGCGGCGGATGTTGCGCAGTCCGTTGAGATCCGCCGTGCTGACGGCGATGCTGATCATCACGGCCACGAGAGCCGCCATCGGGATCTGCTTCAGCCAGGGGCCGGCCAGCAGGATCATCGCCAGAAGGCTCACACCGGAGAAGAACGTGGAGAGCCGCGTGCGCCCGCCGTTGTCGACGTTCATCACCGACTGACCCACCAGCGCGCAGCCCGCCATGCCACCGAACAGGGAGGAGACGATGTTGGCGATGCCCTGCCCGCGGGCCTCGACGTTTTTGTCCGTGGTGGTGTCCGTCTTGTCGTCGAGGATGTCCTGGGTCAGGAAGGTTTCCATCAGACCCACCAGGGAGATCGCCAGCGCCGTGGGAAGCACCATCCCGAGCGTGTCGAGATTGAAGGGGACGCCCCCCTCCCCGAACGGCAGGCTGAAGGAGGGAAGTCCGGAAGGCAGCGCCCCGAGGCTGCTGACGGTTGGAATCTCGAAGCCGAACCCGATGCTGATGGCGGTCAGCACGATGATCGCCACGAGCTGAGAGGGCACCACCCGCGTCAGTCGCGGCAGGCCATAGATGATCACCAGTCCGATCAGCACGAGCACGAGCACGATCGGGATCTGCCCCCCGTGGGGAAGTCCGGCAGTGGCCTCACCGTGATGAACATCCAGCCCAAGCTGCGGGAGCTGCGCCTGGAAGATCAGCAGCGCGAGCGCATTCACGAAACCGCTGAGAACACCCTGAGGAACGAATCGCATCTGATAGGCCAGACGCAGATAGGCCCACAGGAACTGCAGGACTCCAGTCAGCAACCCAGCCACCATCAGGTACTGCACACCCAGACCGGCCCCCCTGGCCTCCCCGGTGGCCACCAGACCGGTCATCAGCAGCGCGGTGGAGCCGGTGGCGGAGGTGATCATCGCCATGCGCCCCCCCACCACCGCGATGGTGAGCGAGAGACAGAACGCACCGAACAATCCGACGGCGGGATCCACCCCGGCGATGCCGGAGAAGGCGATCGCCTCCGGAATCATCGCGAACGCCACCACAAGACCGGAAAGGAGATCCCTGCTCGGATTGGCGAACCATTGATTCACCAGCGAAGGACTGGAGCGTTGGGCCATGCTCTGTGACGCCGCGGGCAGCGGCGACCGTAGATCACAGCTGAGGCAGGTTGCCGGCGGGATCCAGACGTGCCTTCAGCAGCCGCAACTCCGACAGCCAGGGACCGAAGGCCAGCTCCAGTTCCCGTTGGTGAAAAGGCAGATGGTCATGCAGCTGGGCCAGGTGAACACCGGGACAGACTGTCTGGAGCAGCGCCCAGACCTCCTCGAGCCAGGCCAGGCTTCGCTCACGCGCCTCGGAATCGCCGGCCGACCAGACCGCCGTGATCCAGGGTTTCCAGACCGCATCGCGGTGCCGGAACGCCGAGGCATTGACCGGCACTCTCGCGGTGGCTCCACCGAGCTGCTGGGCCGACAGGCTGCAGAAACCGTCCGGGCTCCGGCGCATCAGCCTGGTCAGATCCGGCACCAGACGCCCCCAGCCCGCAGCAGCTGCCGGACCCAGCAGACCGACGACCTCACCATGGCGACGGTTTCCATCAACCGGAGACGATGCCAGCGAGGGCAGCTGATGCTGGCCGGCGATGGGCACTCCCCCCTCAAACGGCTCCAGGCTCACCTGCAGCCCCTGCACCTCGGATCCGCGCCAGCACCACTGCAGCGATTGCACATCGGGCCAGGACTCCGCCTCGGCGATCCACTCCCCAAGCTGTTCCGGCGGACCGGAACGCCGTGCCACCCATAGCGGAGTCAGCGGCAGGCAGGCCAGCGTGACGTCGGTGACGATCGCCAGAAACGGTGCTGCACCGCACAGGGCCCGCCACTCCGGATGATCTGAAGGCTGCAGCGCGAAGCAGCGGCCGTTGCCCCAGACGCCGCGGATCTCGCTGAGCTGGTCGATGGCGAGTCCCCGGCGACGACTCAGAGGTCCCATGCCTCCGGTCAGCACATACCCCATGCCGGGATGCCCCGACAGGCCGGCCGTGATCGTGAGACCCTCAGCCGCCAGCACCTCGAGCAGCGACCCCATGGTCCGCCCCGCACCGACCCGCACCGTCGTGCGATCAGGGGACAGCGTGAGGTCCTGGAATCCAGGACGCAGATCGAGACTCCAGCAGCCGTCGACAGCGCAGCGGGAACTGGTGCCGCCACTGCAGACCCTCAGCGGACGGGGGCCACTCCAGGCCTGCAGCAGGGACGGCAAGTCCTCTGCCTGCGGAGAGATCACACCGGCGATGGCCGCATCAGCCGCCTGGAGATTGAACAGATCCGACATGCACAGCTGGCCCCGCTTCGGCGAATAGGGTCAACCCATTCGATCAGTGGACCCAACGTCTTGACGGATCTCAGCACCGCAGGCTCCGAGGACAAGCTCGGGGTGCTGATCTGCGGCCATGGCAGCCGCAACCGTCTGGCGGTGGAGGAATTCGCCGGAATGGTCGAACAGCTGCGGCCTCGGCTGGCCCCGATGCCTGTCGAACACGGCTATCTCGAATTCGCCCGCCCGATCCTGCGCGACGGCCTTGAGGCGCTCAGGCAGCAAGGGGTGAACCGCATCCTGGCGATCCCGGCGATGCTCTTCGCGGCAGGGCATGCCAAGAACGACATCCCTTCGGTGCTCAACACCTACACGGCGGAAACCGGCCTTCCGATCGATTACGGGCGAGAGCTCGGTGTCGATCGCCTGATGGTGGCGGCAGCGGGAGCCAGGGTCCGAGAGGCGATCGAGCGTCAGAGCGATGACGTACCGCTCTCGGAAACGCTTCTGGTGGTTGTCGGACGGGGATCCTCCGATCCCGATGCCAACTCCAATGTGGCCAAGGTGACGCGGATGCTTGTTGAGGGCTTCGGTTTCGGCTGGGGGGAAACGGTGTATTCAGGGGTGACCTTTCCGCTCGTGGAGCCCGGACTGCGCCACGTCGTCAGGCTCGGCTTCCGCCGCATCGTGGTCGTGCCGTACTTCCTGTTCTCAGGTGTCCTGGTGAGCCGCATCCGTCAGCACACCGAACGGGTGGCCCAGGACCACCCGGGGATCAACTTCATCTCCGCCGGGTATCTGGGTGACCACCCCCTGGTGCTGGAGACCTTCCGCGAGCGGGTGGACGATGTTCTCCGAGGTGACACCGCCATGAACTGCTCGCTCTGCAAGTACAGAGCACAGGTGCTGGGCTTTGAACAGGACGTCGGTCGGGTTCAGGAGAGTCACCATCACCACGTGGAGGGACTGGCGGAGAGCTGCACCCTCTGCGAACGGGAATGCACCGGCGCCTGCCAGCCGGATGGAACCCCGATCGCTCACACCCATGCGCACGGTCACGACCATGAGCACGGACACGACCATGCGCATCACCCCCCTTATCCCCACAGCGGCCACCCCCTCGGCCCGGCGAGTCTCGAACGTTCCGATTCCTCACAGAAGTCTTAAGAGATAACCCTGGTCCGGACGCACGGATCGGCCGGTTCTCGCGGGGGACAGCTTGGATTTTTCCGCCGATGAGATTTTCTGATCAGTCCATGGCAGCCGGCGTTGTCCCCGCCTTTTCCACAGGCTGCTGAACAGCAGCCTCCCCGGGCTCCAGTGATGCCAGCCATCTTGTCCGGCGCTGTGGGGAAGCCTCTTAACCCTCCGGAAAGGTTGACAAGTGCTGTGATGGTGCTCAACCGCGGATCAGCCGCGGGCCCTGGCAACAAGACCCCTATCCGTCACTGCTGTCTCATACAGTCTCAAGCGAATTTCCCAATTCGCTCACCCTTTTGACGCAGGACGGCCCGATGTGGCTTTCTTATTCGCAGTACGGGTTGAGCGACCTGCCTTGATGGACAGAAATCACCTTGAGCGATGCCATGACATGGGATTGGCCGCGACGACGACAGAGACAGTTCCGGCGTACGTGAGTCTCGAAACAGAGATCCCGGAAGTCCTCTACCGAGGGATGAAGGAGTTCATCGGAGGCCACCCCCACTGGGATCAGTACCGCGTGATGAGTTCCGCGCTCGCCCATTTTCTGTTTCAGAACGGCTGCGAGGACCATGCCGTGATGGAGCGCTACCTGGACGACCTGTTCAGCCGTCCCGAGAGCTGAGAGCTCTGCTGCAGGCGCGCCGGGCGATGGCCATCATCGTCAGGGTCGGGCTCTGCCAGGCCGAGGTCGGCCAGCAGGCTCCATCCACCACCAGCACATTCCGACATCCCCAGAGCCGGTTGTCCGGGTCCACGACACTCTCGGAGGCCTGCTTCCCCATGGCGGCTCCACCCACTTCGTGGATGTAGTAACCCGGAGGAGCTGCCTGCTTCGACAGGGCGACAGCGCCGCCGAGAAGCGGTTCCACGAAAGGAAGGTGAAACAGTTCCCGGATCTCCAGCGCCTGCCCGTCGGCGGCTTCGATGCACTCCGCCATCGTCCGCTGCATGTGCGTCACCATCGCCCGTTCCGACTCGCCCCAGCGACAGTCGATGTGGGGCACCGTCACCCCCCATCGATCGGTTCTGTCGCTCAGCGTCACACGGTTCTCAAGCCGCGGTTCCACTTCACCGTGGCCGATCAGGAAGCCGGTGACCGTGCCGGGACGCCGCTGCAACCACGTCGGCGGATCGAAACGGCCGATGCCTCCCCAGAGTCCGTAACCGCCCTGGAACGACGCTTGGGAGAGATGACGCCCAAACGGCAGAAAGAAGCTTCCAGCTCCGCTGAGAGGCGGTTGCGGCCGCTCCCCGGAACCCGGCATGGCGAAGAACTGACTGGTGGAGACATGGTCCATCAGACGGGTCCCGAGCCGCCCTGAGGGATCTACCGCAGCACCTCCTGATGAGAACTGACGTGTCCGCAGCAGGATGGACAGGGTCTGAATCGTCGAGGCGCACAGGATGACGAGATCAGCACTCAGCGTTCTGCGCTCGCCGTTGGTCTGGTCAACGGCGACCACCGCGGTCGCCGTTGACGCATCCGCACTCAGACAGAGCCGCTCGACCATCTGATCGGCCATGACTTCAACGCGTCCGGTGGCGATCGCCCGCTGCAGCGTGCTGCCTCGGCTGCTGGAAGCTGGCCAGTCATCCGTCCGCTGCGGAGCATGAGGCGCGAATCCCCGCGACTGAATCACGGCATGGCCAAGACGTTCGCGGACCGCCTCAGCGAAGCGCAGCTCGGCGTCGGTGCTCGGCAGCGCATCTGACATGACACCGTCGGGAAGCTGAGCCAACCCATCCCTGGCACCGAAGACCCCGAGCTGCCGCTCCAGATCGCTGTAGTGCTGCTCCAGATCAGCAAAGCCGATCGGCCAGCGGATCACGCCTTCCTTGCTGCGGATCCCCGCGAAATCCTCGTCCGAGAGCCGCAGAGTGATGCCCCCCCAGGTGAGGCTGCGGCCTCCCACCTGCCAACCCCGGGTCCACAGGAACGGGCGCTCGACAGGGTGCTCATAGGGATGACGGCGTTCATCCGCATACAGCTCCGGGTTGGCCTTCCAGTAGCCGGGATGCTGCGCCTGACGGCGATGCCGGCCGCTGCTGATCCCCGCGAGCCGACGCAGCATATTTCCGACCGGGGTTCCGAAGGCCACCGCACGGCTCAGATCCGGACCTGCCTCCAGCACCAGCACCCTGGCGCCCCCCTCGGCGAGGGTCATGGCAGCGACACCACCGCTCGCTCCGGAGCCGACGACGATCGCATCCCAGCTGGCGTTGACGTGCTCAGAAGAAGAGCTCACAGGCAACGGATCCGGTACAAAAAAAGATCCCCGAAGGGATCTTCAATCCAAACAGAAGTGGTGGCGGGGGGGAGATTTGAACTCCCGACCTTCGGGTTATGAGCCCGACGAGCTACCAGACTGCTCTACCCCGCGTTGCCCTCTGAAATCATACACATCGGTGTCGCCGGACACAGAATCCTTTCAGCTTTGCTGGAACTGCAGAGAACCGTTCACCTCGAGGTGCACGCCGGGATTCAGGATCAGAACCTGCTCTTCGAGCTCCTGAAGGCTCATGGGCGTGAGCCATTCCAACTGACGCAGCAGATGCAGCGCCACAGCCTGTTTGGCACGTCTTGAGCCGTCTTCCACCTTGATGGCGACCCCAAGGCCCTCACCGATGCGGCTGAGGCACTGAATTCCCTCGGCGCCTCCCTTGGAGAGCACCTGACCATGGCTTCGTCCCATCAACTCGGTGTCGAAGCGGCCGGCACCGGCCACAAGATCAGAATGCGCCAGCATCGCCCGGCTGATCTGCTCCAGTTCCGCATGGCGCGAAGCCCCGAGATGGGCATAGAGAAGCGCCATCTGCGCCAGCTGCAGTCGCAGGGTCGGAGCACCGCAGTCATCCCGTGCCGCCACCAGCTCCGCTGCCGGCAGCCCCAGCAGTTCCGCCACCCTCCGGTTCACCTCCTTCTGCAGCGGATGGTCGCTCTGCAGGTAGCTGTCGAGGGGCCAGGCCATTTTTCGACTCGTGGCCAGGAAGGCGGCGTGTTTGCCGGAGCAGTTGTGCTGCAACGGGCTGTCGGACCCTTCAGGAACGGGGCACTGCAGATGGGAGGCCTCCAGCTCAGCATTCCAGAGCAGCCTGAACGCCTCACGGGCATGCTCATTACTGCCGGAGTGGGACGCGCAGCTGATGGCGATGCCCCGATCACCGGCCTCCATCTGGGCAGCGGCCCCACTGCTGAGAAACGGCAGGGCCTGGAACGGTTTCAGAGCGGAGCGGATGAAAGTCTCGTAGCCGGGATCACCGGCAGACATCAGAACCCGTCCGCGCCCGTCACAGACAACTGCGTGCACCCTGTGCTTTGACTCGCCGATGCAGCCGCGGCAGAGGGTCACCTCCAATGGCGCAGTCCCGGAGCGTGATGCGCCGCTGAAACCGGAGGAGAGGGGCATCCTCGAACGAGCCTCGTTTCAGAGAGCCTGACAGAGGCTCGCCCCCCCCAGCATGAGTGCGGCGGCCAGGGCCATGGCACGTGCCAGCCGACCCAGGATCGGCCTCACCTCATGCCGGGCCACGAGCTGATCCTTCTCACGCCAGGACACGGGCTTCTCCCACGTCTGCCCGTCGTACCAGCCTGACTCCTCGTAATCCACCGATTCAGCCAGCAGGCGGCGCATCACGTAGGTCCAGCCAAGCCACTGGCGCATCAGCAGAAACAGAGGCAGAACCAGCGCTGCCACGGAAGCTGCCATCACCAGCCGCGGTGGGTCGCCACGCAGCGTCCAACTGCCGCTGGCGATCAGCGTGCACACGGGAAGCATCAGCAACCATGCCGTTGCCAGACGCCAGCGCAGCCGTGGGTTAGCCCCGGCAGGCCAGGAGAAGAACCAGGATTCCGTCAACTGCTGGAACTCCTCCAGTGGACGCTGCTCGGGAGGAACCGGACAGGCGACGGACTCGGTCATGACCCCGCAGGAACATCCTGCGGCGAACCTAGAAACACCCGGGTCTCGCCGTGGCTCCAGAAGGCCTCGAGGTCGTAATACCCCCGCTCATCTGGCATGAGCACATGAACGATGAGTTCGCCGTAATCGAGCAGCGCCCATCGCCCCTCATTCAATCCTTCCTTTCGCAGCGGGAGTCGCTCCGCTTCGGTCTCCAGCCGGTCCTCGACCGAGCGAGCGATCGCCCGCACCTGCACATCCGACTGTCCCCCTGCGATCACCAGCCAGTCGGCCAGGCTTGAAACCTCGTCGACTCGGATCAGACGGATGTCCGTGGCCTTGCGGTCGTCACAGGCATCCGCAGCGAGCTCGGCAAGCTGTTCACTATCCATAGACGTTTTCGCTGGTGACGGAACTGCGGGATCCCTCCTGCTGGGCCATCTCGGCACGCGCCTTGCTGGCACTCTTACGCAGCGCCTCCAGGCGATCTTCATAGAAGCTGCGACGGCGCTTCTTGCGGGTCTGTTCCACCAGCTCCTTCAGCGCACCACCCAGACTGCGGTAGGCGTTCGGAACGCTGTATCCGAATCGGCAGGCCAGGTCGATGGCCCGCTCGTCTGCGGTGATCGCATCCTGCAGACGCTTCTCGGAATTGTTCTTGAGATAGAGGCGGTAACCGGCGAAACCCGAGAGCCCCAGGGCCATCAACAGCAGAAGGCCGTCCTGAACCCAGAGTTCGCCGATGGCACCACCCAAACCGATGGCGAGGGCAGCCATCTCCCAGCCATCCCTGGGGATCGTGTCGTTCTGAATGCGACCGACCTCATGCCAGAAGAGCAGGTTGCGGTGATCGAGAGCCATGCTGTCCCACTTTTCAAGATCCACCTGGATCTCGACCTCATCGCGGCCGATCTCTTCAAGGGTGATCAGCGGCGGGTCCACAGCGGCAGCAGACTCGACGAACACCCAGCTCTGCATTTCCGGTGGCAGCAGCCCCTTGAGGCGCTGGAGCTCACTCATCGCGTCTGGGTTCCTTTGATGTGTCAAAGGTAGCGAGGCCCCGGTCCCTCACCGTTCATGCCGTGGGGGAACAGCTGCGTGAGAGGCTTTCAATGTCTGGCCCAGAACGACCTCCATGCCCCGGCGGACAGATCTGCAACGCATCCTTCTGCTGGGATCAGGCCCGATCGTGATCGGCCAGGCCTGCGAGTTCGATTACTCCGGAACCCAGGCCTGCAAAGCTCTCCGCGCCGAGGGATACCAGGTGATCCTGGTCAATTCCAACCCGGCATCGATCATGACCGATCCGGACATGGCGGATCGGACCTACATCGAGCCGCTCACCCCGGATCTCGTGACGCAGGTGATCGAACGGGAACGTCCCGACGCCCTGCTGCCGACCATGGGCGGGCAGACCGCCCTGAATCTGGCGGTGACCCTGGCCGAGAACGGAACACTGGAGCGTTTCGGTGTCGAGCTGATCGGTGCCGATCTGCAGGCGATTCAGAAAGCTGAAGACCGCCTGCTGTTCAAGCAGGCGATGGAACGGATCGGCGTCAGGGTCTGTCCCTCCGGGATCGCCTCGTCCCTGGAGGAGGCTGAGGCCGTGGGTGCCGCCATCGGCAGTTTTCCCCGCATCATCCGTCCCGCCTTCACCCTGGGGGGCAGCGGCGGTGGGATCGCTTACAACCCGGAGGAATATGCGGCGATCTGCAAGAGCGGACTGGAGGCAAGCCCGGTTTCGCAGATCCTGATCGAGCAGTCCCTGCTGGGCTGGAAGGAATTCGAACTGGAGGTGATGCGCGATCTGGCCGACAACGTCGTGATCGTCTGCAGCATCGAAAACCTCGACCCGATGGGGGTTCACACCGGAGACTCGATCACGGTGGCCCCGGCCCAGACCCTGACGGATCGGGAATACCAGCGACTGCGCGACCAGTCGATCGCGATCATCCGCGAGATCGGGGTCGCCACCGGCGGCAGCAACATCCAGTTCGCCGTCAATCCCGTGAACGGCGATGTGGTGGTGATTGAAATGAACCCCAGGGTGAGCCGGTCCTCCGCCCTCGCCAGCAAGGCCACAGGCTTTCCGATCGCGAAGATCGCCGCTCGCCTCGCCGTTGGATACACCCTCGACGAGATCCTCAACGACATCACCGGCAAAACGCCGGCCTGCTTCGAGCCCACGATCGATTACGTGGTCACCAAGATCCCTCGCTTCGCCTTCGAGAAGTTCCGCGGAAGTCCGGCGATTCTCACCACGTCGATGAAATCGGTCGGGGAAGCGATGGCCATCGGACGCTGCTTCGAGGAGTCCTTTCAGAAGGCGATGCGATCTCTCGAGATCGGCCGGTCCGGCTGGGGCTGCGATCGACCGGAACCGGAGATCTCCGAGCGAGAGATCGACCGTCTGCTTCGGACCCCATCCCCGGAACGGATTCTCTGGGTTCGCACAGCGATGCTGCTCGGACGCAGTGATGACGACCTGCACAGAATCAGCGGGATCGACCCCTGGTTCCTGGCGAAGCTGCGACGGCTGATTGATGCGGAGCAACAGCTGCTGACGGGACGTGCCTTGGCGAGCCTGGATGCGGAGGAGCTTCTCCAGCTCAAACAACTCGGCTTCTCCGACCGGCAGATCGCCTGGGCGACCGATTCCACGGAGTTGGCGGTTCGGGATCGGCGGCAGACCCTGGGGGTGAACCCGGTGTTCAAGACCGTCGACACCTGTGCCGCGGAATTCGCCTCGACGACGCCTTACCACTACTCCACCTACGAGAGGCCGCTGCAGAAGCTCAATGACGCCGGTGAGCTGATCACGATGCCCCCTTCGAATGAGGTGCACAGCTCCGGATCAGGTCGTCGAATGATGATCCTCGGAGGTGGACCGAACAGGATCGGCCAGGGCATCGAGTTCGACTACTGCTGCTGCCACGCCTCCTTCGCGGCCCAGGAGAAAGGAATCAGCACCGTGATGGTGAACAGCAACCCAGAGACGGTCTCCACCGACTACGACACCAGCGACAGCCTCTACTTCGAGCCGCTCACCCTGGAGGATGTGCTGAACGTGATCGAGGCGGAGCACCCCGATGGCGTGGTGGTGCAGTTCGGCGGTCAGACCCCGCTCAAACTGGCGATCCCCCTGCTTGAGTGGCTGGACACGGACGCGGGACGTGCCACCGGGACACGCATCTGGGGCACCTCACCGGAATCGATCGATCGCGCTGAAGACCGGGAACAGTTCGAGGCGATCCTCAGAACCCTGGAGATCCGCCAGCCGAGAAACGGCCTCGCCCGCAGTGAAGAGGAAGCCCGGAACGTCGCCACCAGGGTTGGGTACCCGGTGGTGGTCCGACCCTCCTATGTGCTGGGAGGGCGCGCCATGGAAGTGGTGTTCGACGAAGAGGAACTGAACCGCTACATGCGTGAAGCGGTTCAGGTGGAGCCCGATCACCCGGTGCTGATCGATCAGTACCTGGAAAACGCCGTGGAAGTGGATGTCGACGCACTCTGCGACAGGGAAGGCAACGTGGTGATCGGTGGCTTGATGGAGCACATCGAGCCGGCTGGCATCCACTCCGGGGATTCCGCCTGCTGCCTGCCCTCCGTTTCCCTCGGCGAAGAAGCCCTTGCGATCATTCGCGAGTGGAGCCGCGGGCTGGCCCTGGCACTCAAGGTGGAAGGACTGATCAACCTGCAGTTCGCCGTCCAGCGTGACAGCGAAGGACGGGAAATCGTCTACATCATTGAAGCCAACCCAAGAGCATCCCGCACGGTGCCGTTTGTCGCCAAGGCCACGGGGCAGCCACTGGCACGGATCGCCACACGCCTGATGGCGGGCGAAACCCTGGCCGAAGTCGGTTTGAATCATGAACCCAAGCCGCCCTTGCAGACCATCAAGGAAGCTGTGCTGCCGTTCCGACGCTTTCCCGGCGCGGACACGGTCCTGGGACCGGAGATGCGTTCCACCGGTGAAGTGATGGGTTCCGCCGACAGTTTCGGCATGGCGTACGCCAAGGCTGAGCTGGGGGCTGGTGAAGCCCTTCCAACCGGTGGAACCGTGTTTCTCTCAACCCATGACCGGGACAAACAGGCGCTGATCCCGGTCGCTGCCAGGTTGATCGAGCTCGGCTTCTCGGTGATCGCCACCTCCGGCACCGCCAACGCCCTCGCGGACGCCGGCCTGGCGGTGACATCCGTGCTCAAGGTGCACGAAGGGCGCCCGAACATCGAGGATCTGATTCGCTCGAAACAGGTGCAGCTCGTCATCAACACACCGATTGGCCGCCAAGCCGCGCACGATGACAAGTACCTGCGACGTGCCGCCCTTGATTACGCCGTGCCGACCGTGACAACGCTGGCAGGTGCACGGGCCGCCGTGGAAGCGATCGCGGCCCTTCAGGGCCAGCCCACGCTGAGCATCCATGCGTTGCAGGATGTCCACAGCTGACCGGCCTGACGAGCAACCGGATCAGCAACAAGCATGAAAAGCCGCACAGACGCAGACAGCGCGATCATGTCATCCAGTGCGTTTGTCACCGACGATGTATTCAGTGGCCCGAATGAAAGCATGTTGCTAATCTGATCAAGATTAGCCCTTAATGTCGTGAAAACAGGCTTAACCTCACGACAACCCAATTGGATCAATAATAACGGCGATATTTTATTACTCCAATCATCCGCCTCATCCAGTGATCATCTGAACAGCAATCAGGCACTGTCAGGTCAGGACGACGATCAAACAAGCCCTCTCGATCCGATCGTCCGGATCGGAAGCGTGGATGCGCCTTCTGCAACGAGCATTGAGAGGGTCATCACGATCCCCATCGACATCACAAAACTCGATGACGGGATCACATCGATCAACGGTTTCAATATCAAGGTTCATTATGATTCATCGGCCTTAAATCTCATTCAAAGCGAGGAAGAGTCGCTCGAGATCCTCGCCGACAACATCCCCCTGATGGATGCCATCTCACAGCTGAGTGGTTCGGCTGCCGGCTGGCTTGTGGATGAAGCGACGGAACAGAGCGGAGAGGGTGCTTCCAAGCTCACCGCAATAGCGGGAATGCTGACGGAAACAGCGACGGGGGGGGTGTTCCACATCGTCGGCGCCGGTCCTGTGGGCCTGTCAGTGGATGATGCCGAGAGCATCAGTGAGTCCAATCCCCTCCATCTGGGCAGCCTCGTCTTCCGGGTACCGGCAGGAACCCTGGATCAGAGCATCGATCTGGATCTTCGGCTGGAAGAGGTCCTGATCACGGGATCGACGCAAGATCAGATCTCGGCGACTCTCACCACCACAGAGGTCATCGATGGTGTCCTCACATTGCAGAGCCAGGCCTCAACAACAGACACGACACCACCCAGCGTCAAGCTGACCCACTCCACGCTGACCACCTCGGCAACAGCCATCGTCACCGCCGTCCTGTCTGAAGGATCAGAGGATTTTTCTGCCGCAGACCTGATCGCCACCGGGGGCGAAATCAGCGATTTCAATCGGATCAGCGCAACGGAATACACGGCCCTGTTCACACCGACCCCCCAGAGCAGCGTCAATGGCACCGTGACCATCGGTGCCGGAGCGTTCTCCGATGCCGCGGGAAATCTGAACACAGAGAACGAGCTGGTCACGATCACGGTGAACACCTCGATCCCGTGGGTCTCGCTCACAACAACCGACGACAAACTGACGGCAGGAGAGACCGCCCTGATCGGCGCCACACTTTCGGAGGTCTCCGAGGATTTCGGCGAAGACGATCTCGATGTCAGCGGCGGGGTGCTCTCCGATTTCACTCAGGTGAACGAGCTTCGGTACACCGCGTTGTTCACACCGGCAGCGGACAGCACCAGCGATGGTGTGATTTCCGTTGCCATCGGGGCCTTCACCGATCTGGAGGACAACAGCAACGCCACGGCCTCCGAGATCTCCATGGACGTGGAGACCACCGTTCCATCCGTCGTTTTGACAGCAAGTGGACTGGGATCCGATGCGATGCTCACCGTCGGGGAAAGCGCCACGATCTCCGCGCAACTGTCGGAACGTTCGCTCACCTTCACGGAAGACGACCTGATCGTGAGCGGCGGCGAGCTCAGCGACTTCCAGGCCATCAGCACCAGCCTCTACACCGCGACGTTCACCCCCTCCGTCAACAGCACGACCACCGGGATCGTGCAGGTGAATGCGGCAACGTTCTCCGACTTTGCAGGCAATGACAATGCCGACGACACAACCCTGTCCATCCCTGTTGAAACAACGGAGCCTTTTCTGGTCTTCACCAGCTCAGAAGACAACTTGAAAGCTGGCGAAACCGCAACGATCACCATCACGCTCTCGGAGGAGTCTCCGGATTTTTCCCAGGACTCTCTGCTGATCCAGGGAGGAGAACTGTCCCAACTGCAAGCCAGCAGTGCCACGTCTTACTCCGGCATCTTCACACCATCCGCTGAAAGCACCGCCGAAGGCCTTCTCTCCATCGCCATCGGGGAATTCTCAGATCTTGCCGGAAACACCAATAGCGCGGATGCCGAGATCAATCTCACGGTGGAAACCACCGTGCCGACCATCTCCTTCAGCAGCAGCGATGACATTCTGACGGCGGGAGAGAAAGCCACGATCCGAGCAACCCTCTCAGAGCCGATCGCCACCTTTTCCGCAGACGACCTCCGCGTCAGCGGAGGTCAGATTTCAGATTTCGGTAAAGCCACATCCAGCTTCAACAAGATCAGCGATTCGGAATACAGCTTCAACACCGTCAGTGACACGGAATACACCTTCGTCATGACGCCGACGCCGGACAGCACGGATGATGCCTCCGTCTTTCTGGATGCCAACACCCTCACGGATGCTGCTGGAAATTCCAACACCGCATCAGCCGACATTGTGATGACTGTGGAAACAACCATTCCAACTGTCGCGCTGAGCAGCAGCGATCCAACTCTGACGATCGGTGAATCAACGATCTTGGCGGCGGAACTCTCGGAACCTTCCTTTGATTTCACATTGGATGACTTCAACGTCAGTGGCGGTGCACTCACGGATTTCACCGTTGTGAATGCCTCGCAATACACAGCATTGTTCACCCCTTTCTCCGATACCACAACCACAGCTAGTGCTGTGATTGAAGCCGGCAGCTTTTCGGATGCCGCCGGAAATCAGAACATCCAAGCTGAGTCGCTGATGCTCACGATTGACACGATCGCACCGGAACTCACCCTCAGCAGCTACCGCTCAACCCTCGGCATCGGTGAAAGCACACAGATCCGGTTCACGCTGTCAGAACCCTCCAGTGATTTCGGACTCGATGATGTCTCTGTAAGCGGCGGAACCCTTTCAGCACTCTCCGGTGAAGGCACAACCTTTGAGGCCACCTTCACTCCCATGGTCAATGTCACGACAACAGCAACCTTGAAGGTGCTTGAAGAGAGATTCAGCGATACCTACGGCAATGGCAATCTCGCTTCAGACACGATTGCCATCGATGTGGACACCCTGATCGAGGCACCACCCATCCCCAACCGACCCCGACCCAGACAGTTGGGGCATCCGGAGCTGATCACGTCCGCCGCCATCAATCTGTCTGATCTCGTGACAGGGACAGCCCAGAGACAATCCGCCGAGGACATCCTCACTTACCTCGACGACACCGTCGCCGGTCTTTTTCAAGGGATCGCGCCATCTCTCGAGGAAGCCGACATTGATGGCGATGGGCAGCTCCATCCCTTCACCGATGGCATGGTCCTCTCGCTCTATGCGACATCAGCCGCTCTCGATGTTTCTGATTCTCAGCAGCTCATCTACGTCCCCGGTGCCTGGGAAGACAGTCTCGAAACGGGTGTGCCCATCGTGAAGTCGCTGCTGGAGTCATCCTTCGGAACATTCCAGAACACTGCAGGCTGAACGCCACCGACGCTGGCTGGATAGGGTTGGTTGAGCTGCAGAACCGTCGTGACCACATCCGCACCTGTGATGCCCGGAAGTGATCTGAAAACCGCCTTCCAACGCTGCTACGAGAATCGTTACACCTGGGAGCCAGGCTTCCAGGGTTACCGCGGCCGCTGCCTCTGGTTGCAGGGGGATCGCCAGGTTGAAGGCACATTCGAAGTCGGAGCCGACCTGAAGGCCCAGGTGCAGGGGATCGAGGATGCTGAGGTGTTGAAAGCCGTGAATTCCCAACTCTGGGAAGTCGCCATCCATCGGGTGCGACGCAGCTTTGAGCAGACCCATGGTGAGAACACCTTCACCGCTGGCGACACCGATGCGGTGGGCACTGAGGTGATCGTGGGCGGCAAAAATGAAGGCGATCGTTATCGCATCAAGGACGACGTTGTGACGATGGTGCATCGACACATCCATGGAACGGTTGTGACGATCTTCACCACGGATGTCACAGACACGGGAGCCGGCTACCTCAGCCACACGTACACCAGCGCTTATGCCGACCCTGCCACCGGCGAGTCCCGCGGTGCGCGCAACAGGTTCACGGATACCTTCACCCAGCTTCCCGACGGAGGCCCCTGGGTGCTGCAGGAGCGCGTGATCGAGATCGATAACGATCCCGATGATGGCGGCCAGACCTTCCGCTTCGAAGATCTTCAAGCGCTTTGATTGGATTGCAGCAGCTGATCAGCTGTGACACCATCTCCAAACGTTTCGGCTTTGGTGGTGATGGAATTGAACGGTGCCATTGAGGCCATCAACAGCCCGATTAATTCATTCGTCTGGGGGCCGCCAACCGTCACGCTGATCGCTCTCACCGGCATCGTGCTGATGGTGGGTCTGCAGTTCATGCCGCTGCAGCGGCTGTTCTACGGCGTCCGCATGATGCTGCGACCGGCGGCCGGTCTCAAGGAAGGCGAGATCACGCCGTTCCAGGCCCTGATGACGTCGCTGTCGGCGACCATCGGCACCGGAAACATCGCGGGTGTTGCCGGTGCCATCGCTGTGGGTGGACCCGGTGCGGTCTTCTGGATGTGGGTGATCGCCGTCTTCGGCATCGCCACGAAATACGCCGAAGCGGTTCTGGCGGTGCAGTTCCGTGAAACCGATGAGCGCGGAAATCATGTCGGCGGCCCGATGTATTACATCCGCAACGGCCTTGGTGAGCGATGGAGCTGGATGGCCGGTCTGTTCGCCCTGTTCGGCATGCTGGCCGGATTCGGAATCGGCAACGGCGTCCAGGCCTTTGAAGTCTCTTCCGCCCTGGAAAGCGCCGGTGTTCCGAGATTGCTCACCGGCATCGTCCTGGGCGTTCTGGTCTTCGCCGTTGTGATCGGAGGCATCCGCAGGATCGCCCAGGCCGCTTCAGCCATCGTGCCGCTGATGTCTGTTCTCTACGTGGGTGCCTGCCTGGTGGTGCTGGCCCTCAATGCCGGTGCGATTCCTGATGCCCTTGGCACGATCTTCACCAACGCCTTCAGCGGCGAAGCTGCCGCAGGCGGAGCCTTCGGGCAGGTGGTTCTGATGGGCTTCAAACGAGGCATCTTCTCCAATGAAGCCGGTCTGGGCAGTGCTCCGATCGCCCATGCCGCGGCCCGGACCGATGATCCCGTCCGTCAGGGAACGGTGGCCATGCTCGGCACCTTCATCGACACCCTGGTGATCTGCACCATGACAGCTCTGGTGATCATCACCACCAAGGCCTACACGGTGATGGACAGTGCCGGTGAACGGCTGAGCGGAGCGACCCTTTCGATCACGGCCTTCAACAGCGGCCTCCCCGGCAGCGGCGTCGTTGTCACCGTGGGACTGATCGTGTTCGCCTTCACCACGATCCTCGGCTGGAGCTTCTACGGAGAGCGCTGCACGAGTTATCTGTTCGGCGAAGCGGCTGTTCTGCCCTTCCGTCTGTTCTGGGTCGCCATGGTCGTGTTTGCGTCCGTGGCTGGAACCGGGGGAGCTCTCTGGGGTGTCGCCGACACTCTCAACGGCCTGATGGCTCTCCCGAATCTTGTAGCGCTGCTGCTGCTCAGCGGAACGGTGTTCCGCCTCTCCAGGTCCTACAACTTCAGGGCCTGAGGAGAGGCGGATGTCCAGAGGGTCAACCCTGACCCTCTGGCAGAGGCGTGACGTTCTGGAGCTTCTCATTCAGCTGCATCGCCAGGCTCTGTCGTCCCACCGCCAGCACCTTGAGGGTGTCCTCATGCATGCGCAGCTGGGCGTCAGCCACCTGCATTCCCCGCACCAGTTCCTTCAGATCATCAGGGAGGGTGTTGAGGTCGTATCGCTTGCCCTCGAAGGTGAGCACGGGGTTGGGATTGTTCGCTGCGGAGTCAGTCATCAGTCGCTGCCGGGAGTGATCGGATCCGGCATGCCGACTTTAAGAGCGTTCAGCCGTTCTGCAGATCACGGATGAACTGTCGTTCGCACAGATCCCGGTAACGACCACCGCGCTGCATCAGCGCATCGTGCGTGCCCCGATCGACGACCCGTCCCTGTTCCAGCACCACGATCTGGTCCGCTTCCTGCACCGTGGCGAGACGATGCGCGATCACCAGCACGGTGCGGCCGGCCATCGCCTGTTTCAAGCCAAGCTGCACCGCTGCTTCGGCTTCTGCATCCAGAGCGCTGGTGGCCTCATCCAGCAGCAGCAGGGATGGATTCCCGAGCACGGCTCTGGCAATCGCAATCCGCTGCAACTGACCGCCCGAAACATTGCTGCCGCGTTCCTCCAGCTGAGTGCCATAGCCGTGAGGCAAGGCCCGGATGAAGTCATCGGCATTGGCCAGCCTGGCGGCCTGCTCCACGTCCTCATCCGAGGCCGGCCGGCCGAAACGGATCGCCTCGGCAACGCTTCCGGAGAACACCGTCGTGCGCTGGGGAACCAGCGCAACCTGACGGCGCAGATCCCGCGCCCGCAATCGGCTGAGGTCATGACCGTCGAGGAGGATCCGCCCCTGCTGCACGGTGTTGAACCGCAGCAGAAGCGAGAACAGGGTGCTCTTGCCCGCTCCGGAGGGGCCGACAAGCGCAAGCACCTCTCCGGCCTGCACACTCAGATCAACCGACCGCAGCACAGGCTGTGCGGGGTCATACCCAAAGGACACCTGCTCCAGCTTGAGATCTCCCTGCAGGCATCCGATGGAAACGGCGTTCACCGGATCCGGGGGCTCCTGTGGTTCCTGTTCGATCTGACGAAGACGCCGCAGTGAAGCCTGTCCCTGCTGAAATTCGTTGAAGTTGTTGGTGACATGGGCGATCGGATCGATCAGCACGACGAGGCCCGTCAGATAACTGCTGAGACCGTTGATGTCCAGATCCCCGCTCTGAATACGGGCTGCTCCCATCGCCAGAACGGCGAACAGGCCCGCGACCTCGATGCTGCCGACGACCGGATGCTGCAACGCCACCAGGCTGTAGGTGAGATGACGGGCCTGACGGTGCTGGTCGATCTCCCCTTCGAAGCGATCCTGAAGCCAGCTCTCGGCGGCGAAGGCCCGAACCAGCGGCAGACCTTCGATCGCCTCCCCCAGCAGACCCGCCAGCTCGCTCACCTTTTTCTGGCTGCGTTCCGTGGCCACCATCACCCGGGCCCCGAAGAGGCTGATCAGCCACACGATCACCGGTGCCAGCAGCAGGATCGCCGTGGTGAGCTTCCAGTCGAGCCAGAGCATGACACCGAGAACAGCCAGAAGCTGCAGCAGGCTGGGAAGGGTGTCGTGAATGGTCTTGTAGAGAACCTCACTGACCCGATCGGCATCCTCCGTGAGCCGATAGGTGAGATCACCCGCCGACAGTTTCTCCAACGCTCCGAGCTCCACCGTCTGCAACCGGCGGAACAGATCACTGCGCAGTCGCTGACTCACCTGAAGGGCAGGACCGGCCAGCAGGGAATCCTGACCGAACTGGGCCAGCTTCTGCACCGCGAAGATGACCAGCGCCAGTCCGATCAACCCCAGAACCCTGTTGAGATCGCCTGAGCCAAGCGCTGGGAACAACTGACCGGCCAGACGGATCAGCAGCGGGAAACTTCCCACGTAGATGAGCATGCACAGCACACCCCAGCTGAGCTGTCGCAGGTGGGGGCGCAGCAGCGGCAGCAGCCGGCGGAATCCGGCCTGGGAGGGGGTGAACATCCCGGCACAGTATCAATGTTGTGACACACGCCCGTGGGCGATGAAGCTCGATCAGTACCTGAAGTGGAAGGGCTGGGTCTCCACCGGTGGAGAGGCGAAACAGCGCATCCAGAACGGCGAGGTCAGCGTCAACGGCACGGTGGAGACCCGCCGTGGACGCCAGCTGGCGGAGGGGGACCGGGTCAGCCTGGCCGGAGAGGACGGTGTCGTCGGGGAGGCCACAACGATCGCGCCGTAAGTTGGCCCGCAGTTCTGCAGAGGATCTGGGCGTGCGCAGACGGGTGATCGCCGGCAACTGGAAGATGCACATGACCTGTGCCCAGGCCAGGGACTACATGGGTGTGTTCCTGCCGCTGATCGAAGCGACACCGGACGACCGCCATGTGGTGCTGGCTCCTCCCTTCACAGCCATCTCAACGATGGCAGGCCTGGCCGACGGCAGTCGGGTGCAGCTGGCCAGTCAGAATGTGCACTGGCAGGCCGAGGGTGCCTTCACAGCTGAGATCTCCGCCGAGATGCTGCTGGAGCACAAGGTGCGCTACACGATCGTTGGCCACAGCGAGCCGCGCAAGTATTTCAGTGAGAGTGATGAGCAGATCAACCACAGGGCCCGGTGCGCCCAGGCCAACGGACTGATCCCGATCGTCTGTGTCGGCGAGAGCGATCAGCAGCGGGAACGCGGGGAAGCTGAACGGGTGATCCGTCGCCAGATCGAACAGGGACTCGAGGGCCTGGACGCCAACAGGCTGGTGGTGGCCTATGAACCGATCTGGGCGATCGGCACCGGCAAGACCTGTGAGGCATCGGAAGCGAACCGCATCTGCGGGCTGATCCGCAGCTGGGTGGGTGCCATGGATCTGGTCATCCAGTACGGCGGTTCGGTGAAACCGGCCAACATCGATGAGCTGATGGCGATGAGTGACATCGACGGGGTGCTGGTCGGAGGTGCCTCGCTCAAGCCGGATGGATTCGCCCGCATTGCCAACTACCAGACGCCCTGACCGTCGCCCCTGGCCTGAGGGCTGGCGGAGGCGCACCACGCTGATGGGGGTGATCAACATCACCCCCGACTCCTTCAGCGACGGCGGTCGCTTTCTGCAGGTCGACCAGGCCGTGTCCCAGGCGGCCATTCAGCTGCGCCAGGGGGCCGACGTGCTCGACCTCGGTGCCCAGAGCACCCGTCCGGGAGCCAGCGAGGTCGGTGCTGATGAGGAACTGAGTCGTCTGCTGCCCCCGCTCCGTCGCATCCGCGAACGCTTCCCGGATGCCCTGATCTCCGTGGACACCTTTCTCGCACCGGTGGCGGAGGCAGCCCTGGAGGCAGGCGCCGACTGGGTGAATGACATCAGTGCAGGCCGTCGCGATCCCGCAATGCTTCCGCTGATCGCCGAAGCCGGCTGCCCGGTGGTGCTGATGCACAGCCGGGGGAACAGCCGCACGATGGACAGCCTCACGGACTACGACGACGTGATCCAGGAGGTTCGCGAGGGACTGGAGGAGCGGACCAACACAGCCCTCAAGGCCGGGATCCGCATGGATCAGATCATCTGGGATCCCGGCCTCGGATTTGCCAAAACTGCCGAGCAGAACCTGCAGCTGCTGAAGGGCCTGGAACAGCTCAGCCGCGGAAGCATCCCACTGCTGGTGGGCCCATCCCGCAAGCGGTTCATCGGAACGGTGCTCGATGAACCGAAACCGAAGGCCCGCATCTGGGGAACAGCCGCGGTGGCCTGCCGCTGCAGCCAGGCCGGTGTCGCCGTGCTGCGCGTGCACGATGTGGGACCCATGCACCAGACCCTGCGCATGGCGGCCACACTCTGGTCCTGGCCTGAACCGCGTGACTGATCCGTCGCCCAGCATCTTTGTTCAGATCGCGGCTTACAGAGATCCGGATCTGCCGGCGACACTGCACAACCTCATCGAACGGGCTGCCCAACCCGAGCGGCTGCGCTTCGGGATCTGCCTTCAGCTCGCGGACAGCGATCCTGCAGCCTGGAACGCCACAGCCTTCCCGCAGGATTGCAGCCTGGCTCTGATTCCGTTCAGGGCGGAAGACAGCCGGGGGGCCTGCTGGGCGCGGCATCAGGCCCAGCAGCTCTACGGGGGAGAGGACTTTCTGCTGCAGATCGACAGCCACATGCGGGCTGTGCAGAACTGGGATGACGACCTGGTGAAGACATGGGAGGCCTGCCTGGATCCGAAGGCGGTGCTGAGCGTGTATCCGAACGGCTTCCAGCTGCCGTGCAGCCTCCAGCTCAACACCCTGCCCGTGATGGCGGCACACCGGTTTGATGACTTCGGCATCCTCAAGTTCCAGGGCATCAGCCGCTATCAACTGCCGGAGCAACAGCCGGCGGCACCTCTGGCCAATGCCTTCATGGCCGGCGGCTTCCTGTTCGGTCCAGGCTGCATCGTGCCGGAGGTGCCGTACGACCCCAGCCTGTACTTCTACGGCGAAGAGGTGTCCATGTCGGCACGGCTCTGGACCCATGGCTTCAACCTGTACAGCCCTCACCGGCTGCTGCTCTTTCACCTCTACAAATCCAGCAGCAACGGAAACGACGCATCAGCGACGCACTGGTCTGACCACAGCGACTGGTTTCTGCTGAACCGGCGCTCCCTGGTGCGGGTGCATACCTTGCTCGGAACGCTTGAGACCGTTCCACAGGATCGCCTGAGACCGACTCCTGACGACGTCAACGATCTTGATCGCTACGGGCTTGGAGACAAGAGAAGCCTGGACGACTATCAACGCTGGGCCGGCGTGGATTTCGCCGGCCGGACCATCAGCGAGCGCGCATCAGAGGGTCGCTTCAGTCGGTGACAACGCCCTCGATCCTGTCCTCCACTTCCTGGTAAAGCTCCTGGAGCTGCTCGATGTTCTCGTCTGAAGTCTCCCAGTAGCCACGACCGTTCACCTCCAGAAGCGTTCCCACGATCCGGCGGAAGCTGTTGGGATTGAGCTCCATCAGACGCTTGCGCATCTCGGGATCGTTGATGAAGGTCTCGTTGGCCTCCTCGTAGACGAAGTTGTCAACAGCACCGCTGGTGGCACTCCAGCCGAGGGTGAAATTGAGACGCTTGGCCACCTCGCGCACCCCCTCATAGCCGGAATCGAGCATGCCCTCGTACCACTTCGGATTGAGCAGTTTGGTGCGGGAGTCGAGGCGGATCGTTTCGCTCAGGGAGCGCACCTGAGCATTGGCTGTCGTGGTGTCGGCGATGTAACTGGTGGGCTCCTTGCCGTCGTCTCGCAGCCCCTTGATCAGCTTGGTGGGATCGGAATCGAAGTAATGGCTCACGTCGGTGAGCGAAATCTCCGCTGAATCCAGGTTCTGGAATGTGACATCGGCGGTCTTCATCACACTCTCGAACACCTGACGCTTCTGATTCATCTCGCCGGGGTTGTCGGCATTGAAAGCGAAGGTCTTGCGGGAGAGGTACATCTCCTGCAGTTCGCCCTCCTCTTCCCAGGTGCTGTTCTCAACCGCCAGATTCACGTTGGAGCTGTAGCTGCCGCTGGCGTTCGAGAACACGCGGCAGGCGGCATCACGCAGGCTGGTGCCCTCTTTCTCAGCCTGCTCGAGTGCGTGCTTGCGAACGAAGTTCTGCTCCAGCGGTTCATCGGCCTCAGCCGCCATTTTCACGGCCTGGTCGATCAACGCCATCTGGTTGATGAACAGATCGCGGAACACGCCGGAGCAGTTCACGACAACGTCGATCCGGGGGCGGCCGAGCTGTTCGAGAGGGATCAGCTCAAGCTTGTTGACACGACCGACGGAATCGGGCATCGGTTTGACACCGACGAACCAAAGAATCTGAGCCAGCGACTCGCCGTAGGTCTTGATGTTGTCGGTTCCCCAGAGCACGCAGGCGATGGTCTCGGGCCAGGCGCCCTGCTCCTCACGCTGGCGTTCGATCAATTTGTCCACCACGCCCTTGGCTGCAGCCACGGCGGCACGGGTGGGAATGGCCTGCGGATCCAGGGCATGAATGTTCTTGCCGCTGGGCAGCACGCCTGGATTGCGGATCGGATCTCCACCCGGTCCGGGCAGCACATATTCGCCATCGAGTGCCTTGAGCAGGCTCTGCATCTCCATGTCGGCGCAGATCTGATCGAGGCAGAAACGCAGGTAGCCGAACAGTTTGTCGAGCTCCGTGGCATCGACCTGGACGAAGCCGGCTCCGCAGCAGGCTCGCAGCCAGGGGGAGGGCAGCTGGAAGCCGAACCTGGCGAGCAGGTCGTAGAACCAGCCGAAGCTGTTGCGCAGACTCACACGACCGTCACGACCGGTGAGGGATCGCACCATGGCTCCAACGGCGGCGCGGGACGTCTCGGTGATCGTGCGGTTGAGTTCAACATCGGCGAGAACGCCTTCGTCATTCCCCCTGTAGACCTCTTCAATGCTCCGGCCCATCGCCTCGGCAAGCAGACCGGGCAGAGAGCGCAGGCCATCTTCCTCGCGTTCCAGGGCAGCGATGTTCACCAGCGTGGCGATCGCTTCCTCCGCCGTCGGCGGCTTGCCGATGGTGTGCAGACCACAGGGCAGCAGGCGACTCTCGATCTCCATGAGCTGGCGGTACACCGCACCGACGAGGGCATCCCGTCCATCGAGATCCATGGACGCCGCATCGTCCTCAGGGAATTCGACGTCCTTATCGAGATTGCACTGACGGGCTGTCTCCACGATCGTGTTGACGATCTGGATGCCGCGCCCGCCCTCGCGAAGCTGCTGATAGGAGCCGACGAGCTCACCCAGTTCCTTCAGACCTTTGTAGAGCCCAGCGTTTTCAGCCGGGGGCGTGAGGTAGCTGATGGTGGAGGCGTAGCCCCGGCGCTTGGCGATCGTGGCCTCCGACGGGTTGTTGGCCGCGTAGTAGTAGAGGTTCGGCAGAGCGCCGATCAGCGAATCCGGGTAGCAGGTTTCGCTCATGCCCATCTGCTTGCCGGGCATGAACTCCAGAGAACCGTGCGTGCCGAAATGGAGCACCGCATCGGCGCCCCAGATCTTCTCGAGATAGGTGTAGTAGGCCGCAAAGCCATGGTGGGGACTGGCACTGCGGGAATACAGCAGACGCATCGGATCACCCTCGTAACCGAACGTGGGCTGCACGCCGACGAACACGTTGCCGAAGTGGCGGCCGAACACCAGCAGGTTCTGCCCGTCGCTGTTGAGATTGCCCGGAGGCTTGCCCCAGTTCTCCTCCAATCGCTCCGAATACGGGGTGAGACGCTCGTATTCCTCGACGCTCATCCGATGGGCGATGGACAGCTCCGGAGCTCCCTGCATCGCCTCGGGGTCGTTGATCACCGCCTCCAGCAATGCCTTGGGTGTGGTCGGCAGATCCTGCACGTCGTACCCCTTGGCCTTCATCTCCTGCATCACACGGTGGATGGAACCGAAGACGTCGAGGTAGGCCGCCGTCCCGACATTGCCCTTGTCGGGGGGGAAACTGAAGACCGTGATCGCAAGCTTCTTGTCGGTGCGGGGCTTGATCCGCAGGGATGACCAGCGGATGGCGCGCTCGGCGATGGCATCGACGCGGTCCTGCAGGGTGTGCGCCTTGCCGGTGGCGTCATCACGACCGGAGAGCACGATCGGCTCGATGGCACCGTCCAGCTCCGGTATGGCGATCTGAAGAGCCACCTGCACGGGATGCAGACCCAGGTCGCTGTCCTCCCATTCCTTGGTGGTCTGGAAGACGAGTGGCAACGCCACCATGTAGGGGCGATTGAGCTTTTTCAGTGATTCGATCGCCTTGGGGTGGTCCTGACGGGCGGGACCACCCACCAGAGCAAAGCCGGTCAAGGAGACGATTCCGTCCACCAGTGGCTGCTCGGGGTTGAGCGGGTCATAGAAGAAGGCGTTCACCGGCTTGGAGAAATCCAGGCCCCCGCAGAAGATCGGAATCACACGGGCACCGCGGAACTCCAGCTCCTGAATGGTGGCCACGTAGTGGGCGTCATCGCCGGTGACGATGTGACTGCGCTGCAGCACCAGGCCGATCACCGGGCCCTTGCGTGCTTTGTCGCTGAGATCCGTGCGGCTGGAGGTCCAGTTGAGGTACTCCTTGAGGTCCTCGAACATCGAGGGGGCCAGAGGGTGCCAGATGCCCAGATCAGGGAAGACCTCAGGCTCGGCCACCTCCATCGCAGGCCGCCCCTCACCCTCAGCGGCAGGGAAGACGTACTTGTCCGCCAGCATCAGCAGGAAGTTGCGCAGGTTGTCCGGCGTTCCTCCCAGCCAGTACTGGAAGCTGAGCATGAAGCTGCGGGCGTCCTGAGCCTTCTCGACAGGCAGGTACTTGAGAACGGTGGGCAGCGTGTTCAGCAGTTTGAGCATGGCGTCCTGAAAGCCGGCGCCACCCGCTTCCTTCCGCTTTTTCATGAAACCGGCGATGGCGCTCTTGCTCTGACCCAGCTGGGCCATCGAGAAGCTGCCGAGCTTGTTGAGGCGCATCACCTCCGGCATCGACGGGAAGACCACAGCCGCCTTCAGACGATCCCGATGAGGGGCGACGGCCTCCACCACTTTCTGGGCCAGATCCTCGATGAAGATCAGCGAGGCGATGAAGACATCGGCCTCAGCCACATCGGCGCAGAAACCGGCGTAATTGTCCTCGTCGCGCAGCTCCTCGATCAGATAGCCGCTCAGTTCGATCCCGAGGTCGCCCCCCGATGCGTTCAGAGCCGTGGCGGCCTGGGTGAGCGCATTTTGATACTGAGGCTCCAGCACCACATACACCGCCTTCATCACGGACTTGTGGTTCTGACCCTCCACAGGAGCAACGCGACGATCGGCGGAGCGGACCTGCGTGAACATCTGCGCACTTTGAGCAATGTGAAGAACCCTACGTTCAGGCACGGTCCGTTGCGACGATTTCCAGTGCGGCGTTACAACATCAGCCCCATAGGCTTTGGGGTGTTTGCAGCGCAGCGATGACCGCCCTGATTCCCGTTGTCGTGGCCGGTGCCCTCGGACGCATGGGGGCCGAGGTGATCAGAGCCGTGCAAGGTGCCGAGGACTGCACCCTGGTGGGGGCGATCGACAACACTCCAGGGAAGGAAGGCTGTGACGTGGGTCTGGAACTCGGCCTCGGTGAGCTGGAGGTGGCGGTCACCGCCGACTTCGAGGGATGCCTCTGCGCCGTGAGTCAGTCGGTGCGGGCGGCCGAGGCCGGTGCCGTGCTGGTGGATTTCACCCATCCCTCGGTGGTGTACGACCACACGCGTGCATCGATCGCCTACGGCGTTCACCCGGTGATCGGCACCACAGGGTTGTCCCCGCAGCAGCTGGATGATCTGACCCAGTTCTCCGCGAAGGCCTCGATCGGCGGGGCGGTGATTCCCAACTTCTCGGTGGGCATGGTGCTCCTGCAGCAGGCGGCCGCTGCAGCCGCACGCTTCTACGACCACGCGGAACTCACGGAACTGCACCACAACCGCAAGGCCGATGCTCCCAGCGGCACCTGCATCAAGACCGCTGAACTGATGGAGGAGCTGGGCAAAAGCTTCAATCCACCGGAGGTGGATGAGCACGAATCACTGGAGGGATCCCGCGGCGGTCGGCGCGACAGTGGCCTGAGGCTCCACTCGCTGCGTCTTCCCGGGCTCGTGGCCCATCAGGAGGTGATGTTCGGCGCACCGGGTGAGACTTACACCCTGCGTCACGACACCATCGATCGCTCCGCCTACATGCCGGGAGTGCTGCTGACGGTTCGCAGGGTGCGCTCTCTCGAGAGCCTGGTCTACGGCCTTGAACGACTGATCTGATCGCCCCATCCCATGCTGATCCCCCTACGTCCCGGTGAGCTGCAGCGCCTGATTCCGGCGGTTGCCACCGGCAGTCAGTTCCGGGCCGCGCTGGGCTCGCCGCGCGAGATCCTGCAGCGGGTGATGGTGGCTGCCATCGGCGGCGTGATCACGCTGCTGATCAGCCAGAGCCAGATGGCCAGTCGCTGGGGACCGTTCTGGCTGGTGACGGGGGTGGTGTTCCTTCTCTATGTGCTCTGGGGGCCGATCGTGCAGGCAGGCCAGCGCAACGCCACGCTTCGCCGGTATCCCTCGGCAGCTCTGTTTGAAGGCGAAGTCGCCGAGGTGACCACCCGCGAGCGCATCGAAAACCGCCATGAGCAGGCCGACAGCAGCGGGAAACTGGAGCTGGTGGAGAACCGCCGCACCTGGATGCTGCTGGAGCTGGAGGACGAGGACGGCTACCTCGGACGCCTGGCCTTTCCGATGGACAAGAAACATCAGGTGATCCGCGAGGGCACGGTGGTCCGTTGCCTTGTTCTGAGTGATCGCAAGGATTTCTCACGGGTGAGCGCCCTGAGTGACGCCTGGATTCCAGGGCTGCGCCTCTGGGTGGGCGACTATCCCTTCCTGCTCAGACCGGCCTTCGAGGAGCTGTGCCAACTGCGCCTGGCCCGCCGCTGACCCCCATCGCAATACATTTCTTAAACCTGGTTTACACTTCGTTGCAATCACACCCCAGGCGACCATGGCTCAGACCCCTTCCGCTCCCGTCATCCGCGGCGCCACCGTCACCACCGAAGACGGCGGTCGCCTGAATGCCTTCGCCTCCGAGCCCCGCATGGAAGTGGTGGAAGCAGAGCGTGGCTGGGGTTTTCACGAGCGTGCCGAGAAGCTGAACGGCCGCATGGCCATGCTGGGCTTCATCGCCCTTCTCGCCACCGAGATCGCCCTGGGCGGAGAAGCCTTCACCCACGGTCTGCTGGGTCTGGGCTGAGGCTCACGCTGAAGGGGTGACCTCAGCCACACTCTGCTGATGGTCGCCTCACCCCCGGACGCATCACCGTCCATTCATGTTCGAGGAGCCGGTCCCACAGGATCTCTCCTCGCTCTGGCTCTGGCCCATCAAGGCCAGAGCGTCTTGCTTGAAGACCCCCTCACGGCCCCGGAGCTGCAGAGTCGCAGCCGGGCCTATGCCATCACCCACTCCAGTCGGCGGCTACTTCAGCGCCTGGACCTCTGGACATCCCTGGGCGATGCTCTCGTTCCCTTCACCCGGCTGGACCTGCGCGATGCGGGGAGCGGTGGTCGTGTGCTGTTCGGCCAGCAGGATCTGCGCCGCAGGAACCGTCGTCACCAGGCCATCGGCTGGATCCTCGACCATCGTCCGCTGATGCGGCTGCTTCTGGCCAGGCTGGAGAAGTCGCCCCATGTGACCCTTGGTCTGGGCCGAGATCAGGATCAAATGACCAGGGAGCCAGCTGCGTTCGTCGTCGCAGCGGATGGTCCGTCGTCTCCCACCAGACAGTCCTGGGGCATCGACGTGGTTCAGCACCGTTACCGGCAGGGCTGCCTGACGGCGAAGGTGGTTCTGCGCGGTGTCGAACCCGGTGGGGCCTACGAGCTGTTCCGACCGGAAGGCCCCCTGGCGGTGCTTCCCATGGCCGATGGCTCCTATCAGGTGGTTTGGAGTGCTCCGATGCAGCACTGCCTCGACCGCGCCGACCTGGCCGATGGAGCGTTCCTCGATGCCCTGGCCACGGTTCTGCCGGAAGGAGTGGAACCGGATCTGCTCCTTGACCGACCGGCCGCCTTCCCCCAGACCTGGATGCTGGCCAGGAGCCTCCGTCACGGCCCGGCCGTTCTCGTGGGAGAGGCCGGTCACCGCTGCCATCCGGTGGGGGGGCAGGGCCTGAATCTCTGCTGGCGCGATGTCGAGACGCTGACGGACCTTGTGGCCAGCCAAGGCATCGGCCCACGCACCGCCGCCCGTTACAGCCGTCGACGCTGGCCGGATCTGCTGATGGTGGGACTGGCCACGGATGCTCTCGTGCGGCTGTTCTCGAACCGTCACCCCCTGCTGGTGGCCTTCCGGCAGCTGCTTCTGCCCTGCCTGGCCCTCAGCTCCCCACTTCGGCGCCTCTGCCTCAGTGCCATGACCGATGGCCCGCTGCGGGTTGGACGCCCCCTGCCAGACTGAACTGAACCGGAGTCGGGTGATGGTTGTCTGCAGTCACCCTCAGCCGCTTCCATCGGAGGCGCTGCTCCACTTTCTGCAGCGCCGGCTGGGGCTGAGTGACAACGCCCTGAATCTCGGCCTGCGCCAGGCCGAACTGGAGCAGGCACCGTTGCCGATCGTGCTCTGGAGCTTCGGTCTGCTCAGCCTCGAGCAGTTTCAGCAGGTGCTCGACTGGGAGAACACTCAGGAATAGACGAGCAGGGCTTCCACAGGCAGCCCCTGCGGCAGGGCCGCGCGACCACCGAGTCCATCGAGCTCGATCACGAAGGCGAAACCGCAGAGCGTGCCACCGGCCTTGTCCACCAGGGCACCTGCTGCCGATGCCGTGCCACCGGTGGCCAGCAGATCATCCACCACCAGCACCCTCGGCTTGCCGTTGAGGGCGTCCTCCTGAATCTCCAGGCGATCGCTGCCGTATTCGAGGCTGTAATCGATGCCGATCACCCCGCCCGGAAGTTTTCCCGGTTTGCGCACAGGCACGAACCCAAGGGACTGACGCTGAGCCAGCGGGGCACCGATGATGAACCCCCGGGCCTCGATTCCCACGATCAGATCGGGACGCAGGGTGTCGCAGACCTCTCCGAGACGGCGGAGCATTTCAGCCGTGGCCTGGGGGGAGCTCAGCAGGGGATTGATGTCCCTGAACAGAATGCCTGGCTTGGGAAAATCAGGGATTGATCGAATGAAAGGCTGAAGATCCAAAGCCTGATGACGCAGAGGCATAACCCCTGGCATCATCGCAGCCATGACTGATGCCTCTGCCCCCCAGGGTGCCCGCCTCGGCCGACGTGGTGTGGAACGACTGGATCTGCTGCTGCTCACCATCGAGGCTCTCGACCTCAATGCCGGCGAGTTCATGCTCTGGACCAGCCACCAGATGGGGCTGCAATCCCAGTTTCCCAACCGGGTTGAACTCTGGAAACGGCGTTGTCACAACCCACTGCGGCGCACCACACGGCGGGAACAGCTGGCACCGCTGGATGCGGAGTCTCTGATCTGTCTGGTCTGCGCCATGGCGGAACGGATCTATCCGATGCTGCATCAGCTGCTCTCCTCCCGGGAGCCGGAGCAGCTCACCCGCCAGCGATGGCAGCTGCTCGAAACCCGCTTGGATGACTTGATCGAGGAACGCATGAACCCCCGGCGGGGAGCCGTTCTGCGGCTGCTCGACAAGCAATCCGGTGCGCCGATCCGCCGTCAGCTGATCAGCACACTGGCGCTGGTGGCCGGGCCCGGTGGCATCGATCGCCTGCGGGCCACCCTCCTCGACCCGACGCCCTGACTCACCGCAGCATGCAGAAGAACGCTTACCGCTACGAACAGACCGCTGCGCGACTGCTGGTGGAGGGCTACCCGGATCTGTCTTCAGGGCAACCCGTGGATGCCATCGGGATCCTCTCCGGATGGCGGATGCAGCTGGTGGCAGCCCCGGAACTCCAGGGAACTCGCGAACACCTGGAAGCACTGATGGCCGTGGTGATGCCCTACGCCCGCCACCTGCTCTCCGGCGTGGGGCGGTCCTTCGCGTCCGATGGTGACGTCGTGACCATTGAACCGGCAGGGGCCCAGCATCAGCTGCTGCTGCGCAGCAGTCAGGACGGCATCGAGCCGCTGCGGCTGATGCTCGATGACGCCGAGCTCTCGGATCTCGTGCGCTGCCTGGACCGGCTTCGACTCGATCAGCGGGTCCAGCTGAGCTGGCAGCTGGCCGAGAACAGGCCGCTGCCGCGTCAGGAGCTGGTGGAGAAGATTCCTCTGCAGCGCCGCCTGAGTGCCCCCGTGCTCGGCGGTCTCGCCCTGGCCTCCAGCGTCGCGGCAGCGCTCGTGCTGCCTCTCCCGCCGCTGCAGGAGAAGCCGACCACAGCACCGGTGCAACCATCCGAACAACCGGCCGCGGAAGCAGAGCGTTGACGAGCGCTGCACAGGCTTCAGAATCGTCGCTTAGGCGAGCTGTTCGGTGCTCCGCGATGACGGTGAGCTGGTCTGAACTGAGAAGGCGTGTCGCCCGCATCGGCGCCTCCCTGGACGTGGTGGTGCGCAGTGATCCCGAGGTGTGCGGCCTCAGCGGCTCGGGATACCACCTGACGCTCCACCACAGCGGATACGGAGACTGCACCGTGGGCAGCCTCACCCTGATCGACTGCCCGAATGAACTGGTGTTGATCGAATTCGAGCGCTGGATGCGCGGTGCCGGACACTCGCTGGTTCTATGAGCAAGGTGGCCCGCCGACCCCAGCGTGGTCCCCAGCGAGGGGAGGGATCACGGCAGGTCTTCCGACGCCGTCGCCGCATTCCAACCGGACTGGTCGTGCGTCAGCTGTTGGCGGTTCTGCTGATGCTCAGTGGCGGGATCGGCGTGGTCGTCCTGCTGCAACGCCTGCCGGAGCAGGTGGATGTGGTGCTGCTGGTGAGCGAGGCCATCGCTGATCTGATCCGCGGCATCCAGCAACTGCTGGAAGCTCTGCTGGGACTGGCGGCCGTGGTGCTGATCGGAGCCCTTGTGGTGCTCGCCGCTGTTCTGATCCTCGGCGGTGTGTGGCGATTGCTGCGACTGCTCCGCCTGATGCTGTCGCCACCCGATCAGGGTCGACGCTGACGGGGCGCCAGGGAGCGCTGCAGATTCCAGAGTTCCGCGAGCGTGACACCCCCGTCACGGTCACCGTCCAGTCGGTCGAAATGACGGCCGATCCAGGGAATCGCAGCGGCCTCCACTCGGCTGAGCGACTTGTCACCGTTGAGATCGGCCTTGTGGAAGCGACGCTTCAGCCGCTGGCCGCTCGGCTGGGCAGCGGGAACGCTCAGATCTTCGATCAACAGATAAGTGCGACCTTTCGTGCGACGCAGACGCCGCTCGAGAGCCCGACGGCCCTGGAGCTCCCCCGGATCAAGGCGCCCGTCGCGGTTCGCATCGAGCCTCACGAACAGAGCCTGCATCCGGGTGCTGTACACCTGCATCGGCTGTCCGTTGGACTGGGCCATGGCGGACGATGCCGTCGAAAGGATGGACAGGGCCAGTGCAAGGGCCCCGGAAGTCAAGGGAGCAGGCATGAATCCAGCCTATGGAGACCATCAAGCCCTGGCGGTGTCTGAAACGTGACCGGGGTGGCGGCAGCTGTGACAGGGTTCCCCTGAACGACGACAGTCCAGGCCCCTCTGCATACGATCGGCTCATCCGACGGAATCCGAACAGCTGACCATGACCCGTGCATCGATGGTGTGGGTGGTCGATGACGATCCCGAGCTGCGCAAGATGGTCGGGACCTATCTGATCGATCAGGGCTACGACGTGCGCTGCCTCTGCGATGTGAAGCAGATGGAGGCCCGCCTGGAGTTCCAGCGTCCGGATCTTGTGGTGCTGGATCTGATGCTCCCCGGCGACGATGGGCTGACGGCTCTGCGCCGTCTGCGCGATGCCGGAGATGACCTGCCTGTGGTGATGCTCACCGCCCGGGGAGAGGCCGTGGATCGGATCATCGGCCTGGAACAGGGAGCGGATGACTACCTCGGGAAGCCGTTTCTGCCGCGGGAGCTTTCCGCCCGCATCGAGGCGGTGCTGCGCCGCCGCAGCACCGTTCCGGCAGGAACCCCGGTGGCGGAAGGCGGCCAGGTGAGCTTCGGGGAGAACGTGCTCGATCTCTCGGCCCGCACACTGCTCCAGAACGATCAACCCGTTGTGATCACCAGCGGCGAGTTCAGTCTTCTGGCCGCATTCGTTCAGCATCCCCACCGCCCTCTGTCCCGGGAACGGTTGATCGAGCTGGCCCGCGGACCCGGTTGTGAGACCGACAGTCGCAGCATGGATGTGCAGGTGTCCAGGGTGCGCAAGCTGGTGGAGCCGGACCCGACACGACCTCGCTACCTGCAGACCGTATGGGGATACGGCTACGTCTTTGTGCCGGATGGCACGCCCCGCTCCCGCTGAGATGAGGCTGGCCGTCTCCTGGTGGCGGCTGATCCTGCGCGTGAGCTGCTGGAGCGGCCTCCTGGTGGGGGGCTGGGTGCTGGCTCTGCTGCTGCTGCAGGTGCTGTTCGGCCGACAGCTGGAACGGGTGCAGACCGTTCAGCTGGGCCGGGAACTGGCGCTCAATGTGCGGCTGACGGAACTGACGCTGGAGCGCTATCCACCGGTGCTCATCAACGAACTGACGGGCCTGCAGCTGGCGGTGATGGAGCGTCCGCCCCGGGCCGGTCCGGTGGATGCCGGACTGCACCGGCGCATGCAGGGACTGCAGAACGAACTCTGCACACGCCTCTCCCATTGCCCGACCCTGCTGCCGGCGCAGGGGAGCTCTCGCCAACAGGGCGTGTGGATCGAGCTGATCTCTCCACTGGAACCGGTCTGGCTGCGGGTGGAACTGCCGACGGCACGAGGCTGGCCACCGGAGCCGATGCTGCTGGTGGTTGCCCTGGTCGCAGCGGTGATCTTCACCGGGGTTCTCTATCTGCTGCTGGAGGTGGAACGGCCCCTGCGCGGACTGGAGCGGGCCCTCTCAAGGGTGGGGGAAGGCTCCGATCCGGCCACGGTCCCCGTCAGCGGGGCACCCGAGGTGCAGCGGATCACCCGTCGCTTCAATGCCATGGTGCAGCGCCTGGCGACGAACCGCCGCGAGCGCGCCACCATGCTCGCCGGCATTGCCCATGACCTGCGCGCCCCGATCACACGGCTGCGCTTCCGCCTCTCGCTGCCGAGGCTCGGGGCGGACGAGCGACAACGCTGCACCAGTGATCTCGAGGCACTGGAACGGATCACCGGCCAGTTTCTTCTCTATGCCGGCGGGGGAGAACGGGAACGGATGGTGGCCTGTCCGCTGGATCAATGGCTCGCGGAAGTGGCGGCGGGCCATCCCCAGGAGCAACTCCGGCTTGACCTGCTGCCGATCACGGCCGACGTGCGGCCGGTGGCGCTCGGACGAGCGGTCTCCAACCTGATCGACAACGCGCTCACCTATGGCCGACCTCCGCTTGTGGTGCGGCTGCTGGATCGGGATCCGGGGTTCTGCATCGAGGTCTGGGACCAGGGCGACGGCATACCCCCGGAACAGTGGGATCGTGCCCAGCAACCGTTCCAGCGCCTCGACGAGGCCCGTGGCGAGCAGGGACATTGCGGCCTCGGTCTGGCGATCGTCGGCCATGTGGTGACTCAGCACGGCGGTCGCATCCGTTTCCGGCAGGCCGCCTCCGGTTCCGAACCCGGTCACTTCGCTGTCGTGCTGGAGATTCCGGCCACGGAGGCCAACGGCAGGCCGGGCTCCGGAACTGATCGGAAATCGCGATCTGAAATCCGTTCTTAACGTGACGGTGGCATGAATAGTCCATCGAGTTCCGCGACCGATGAGCAAAAACCAGAAGCACGACATGGCATCTGTGCTGGACGCTCTGGACCACAGTGACGGCGATATCGATCACCCCCAGGAAATGCTGATCGAACTCCAGGACGGCTTCTCCAGCGATCACAAGCGCCTGGAGAAGAAGACCTACGAGAAGGAACTGGCGAAGCTCCAGTCCGAACTGGTGAAGATGCAGTACTGGGTGAAGGCCACAGGCTTCAGGATGATCATCCTGTTCGAGGGACGGGATGCCGCCGGCAAGGGCGGTTCGATCAAACGCCTCACCGAACCGATGAATCCGCGCGGATGCCGGGTCGTCGCCCTCGGCACGCCGTCCGATCAGCAGAAGAGCCAGTGGTACTTCCAGCGCTATGTGGAGCATTTCCCCAGCGCCGGCGAGATCGTCGTCTTCGATCGCAGCTGGTACAACCGCGCCGGAGTGGAGCGGGTGATGGGGTTTGCCACCCCGGAGCAGGTGGAGCAGTTCTACGTGGCCTGCCCTCAGTTCGAGCGGATGATCGTCCAGGACGGCATCCTGCTGCTGAAGTACTGGTTCTCGATCAACGACGAGGAGCAGGAGAAGCGCTTCCAGGCGCGTATCGATTGCGAGGAGCGGCGCTGGAAGTTGAGCCCGATGGACATCGAATCCCGCAACCGCTGGGTCGAATATTCAAGAGCCAAGGACATCATGTTCTCCAAGACCCATATCCCCGAGGCTCCCTGGTTCACCGTTGAGGCGAATGACAAACGCCGTGCCCGCCTGAACTGCCTCAGCCACGTGCTCAGCAAGGTGCCCTATGAGGACATGACGCCGGACCCGATCGAGATGCCGAGCCGCCCGGAGCAGGGGGACTACAAGCGTCCCCCTTTCAATGAGCAGTTCTTCGTCCCGAACAACTACCCCTACCGGGACTGATCCTCAGCAGACTCAAGCCGCAGCGGCCACAGGCAGATGACAGCCGAGGTTCACCTCGCCTTCGTCCATCAGGCGTCCGAGCCGGATGGCGGTGGCCACCTCCGCCCGGCTGAAATCATCCTGATGGTGGGCCAGCCAGTTCACATCACCTTCGGTGATGACACCGCTGTTCAGGGACTCCAGGAAGAGCTCACCGATGGTCATGAGAGTGATGTAACAACTTCGTTACATCATGCCAACGTCGGACCTTGAGCCGTGGCCCCATCACGCTTAAGGTGCTGGACCTTTCTTTCCTCACAGGAATTTGGGCGGGTCCTGGCAGGTGCTGATGCGATGCGTGGCCAGCGGGCTTTTCCTGTTGGCTCACGGCCTTCTGGTGCTGGAACACATCGCCATCGGCACGGCCCTTCACGGTGTTGCCGAACTGTTCCTCGCCCCCTGGGCCGTTCGCCATCGCGCCTGGGATCTGATCGTCATCGGACTGATCTTCTGCGTCTTCGATCTTTGGGGCACGATCCGGCTCACCGGAGCCGGAATGGCCTGACCCTGCCGCCTTCGGGATCAACCGTGAAATCGCTGAAACCAGAACGCTGATAATTGCCAGGAAGAATATAAAAACATCAGCAAAAACAACCAGTTCAACCATGCCGGACGGCGGTCATTTTCAAACATGGCATCGCAGCGACTGATGCGATCTTAGGCCTGGTTACCAAGTAAAATCAGGTTGAATGTCACAAGGCTGTGAGCTTCACTTATCAGCTGAATTTCGACCCGCAAGGTGCTCGCTACGGCACGGAACTTGTGATATTGGAGGGTTCCACGGAGATCCCTGACAACACCCTCAGCAACCTGAGCGAGGAGATCGGCCGCCCAGCCAACCTGACCGCCGTCGTCATCCCAAGCACGGTTACACGGATCGGCTCCTACGCCTTTCAGAGCGCCAGCCGGCTGACCTCCATCGCCATTCCTGAATCGGTCACCACGGTTGACATCGGCGCCTTCCGTGCGTCCGGCCTCACCAGCATCCGGCTGCCAGAGTCCGTGACACAGCTTGGGGAAAGCGCATTCCGGGGATCCCGCATCACCGAAGCAACCCTCTCGGATGCGATCACCACCATTCCGCCGGCGCTGTTCTCCGACACGCAGCTGCAGACGATTGAGCTGCCCGAATCCACACGCTCGATCGAATCGTTCGCTTTCTACCAGACACAACTGACCGACATCACCATCCCCGATGGCGTTACGTCCATCGGGGATGATGCCTTCCACGGCTCACAGCTGACGCGGGTCTCGATCCCCAACACGGTGGAGTCGATCGGCGAGCGGGCCTTCGCCAACAACAACCTGTCAGACCTTGTGATTCCCGACTCCGTGACAGCCATCGGAGACGAAGCCTTTCAGGGATCCAGTGATCTGAGCGTGTATCTCCCAACGCGTTTCGACGCCGAGTCGACCACCAGCAGCGTCTTTGACTCCGACGCAACCCTGAATCATCGCGATGGAATCACCGGACAGACGGATGCTCTGATCGGAGACGTTGATAACAGCGGAGACCTTGGGGTCAGCGATGCCATTTCAATCCTCAGAACCGTGGTCGGCCTGGAGGAATCGATGACCAAATTCCCAGGTGTGAACCCCAGCTCCCTGATGGATGTCGATCAAAGCGGGGCCATCGGTGTCGGCGATGCGATCGCTGTTCTGCGATCCATCGTGGGCCTGAACCCGATCACCACCACTGTGGCGCTTCCCCTGATCAACGGATGACCACCCGTACGGATGAAGAGCGGCTGCTTGCTTACTTGGCGGAGCACCAGTCGGTGGAACGGAAGGAAACATCCGCACCACCGGCCCGTTTCAGATCGTGCATCCCTTCCAGTTGGTTGTAGACCGACAGCAGCTGTCGACGGATGTGATCGGTGTGGGGCATCCCATCGAGAACCCGAAGCACATCCTCAAGGGAACGCTTGGCATCGATCACAAGGCGACAATCCGGACTTCCTGGTTCGTGAGACATCACATTCGGAGCGACAGATCCATTCATGCTCTGCCCTTCATTTAGAGCTGTATGAATGCCTACCGCTGAGATCTTTCTCAGATTGTCCTCAGGGTGCCGCCCGCAACGGTGGTGGCAACCGCAGGCTGCTGATCCAGGCGAGCAGCACCAGCAGAGACGAACACCAAAGACAGGCCTGCATGCCGCCGGCTGCGGTGCGTCCCAGCATGAACACGGCCCCGGAGAGCAGGGTTCCCACCAGACGTCCTGCGGCATTGGCCATGTAATAGAAGCCGACGTTGAGGCTGACGCTCTCCGCATCGGTGTAGGCCAGCACCATGTAGGAATGGATCGATGAATTCATTGCGAACACGACGCCGAAGGCCGCCAGACCTGCGGTGATCGCCACGCCCACATTCGCCTCTCTCCACAGCGCCACGCCGATCAGGGCCGGGATGGCCGTGAGCAGGGCGCTCCAGAACTGAACCGCCGACACCCCCGGTGTGGTGGTCTGCCCCCAGAGACGCCGCAGACCTGGAGCCGTGCCCTGAACGATGCCGTAACCGATCACCCAGGTGCCCATGAAGGCCCCGACCTGCTCGAAGTTCCAGCCGAGCGACGCCTCCAGAAACACCGGCAGCGCCACCACGAACCACACATCACGGGCACCGAACAGAAAGAACCGCGCCAGAGAGAGCACGTTGATCCCCTCGGATTTGGAGAACAGCGACGAAAAGGCCGGCTTGGCCTTCATCTTTCCGATCTCACCCGGCAGCACCAGGGTGATCAGGAAGGCCATGGCCAGGCCGGCCGCCATCCAGCCAACGGCCGCGTTGAACCCGAACATCGTGAGCAGCACCGCTCCGAGAAAGAATCCAACCCCCTTGAGGGCATTCTTTGAGCCCGTGAGGATCGCCACCCATTTGAACAGCTGCTTCTCCCCACGCTGCGCATCGTCAGGAGTCTCAGGCACCACCGTCTTGATGGCGCTCTTGGCACTCATCTTGTTGAGATCCTTGGCGATGCCGCTGATCGCCTGGGCCACCATCACGTAGCCGACGCTGAGCAGCTTCGGCCAGCTGGCTGCCACCGGGATCAGCATCACCAGGGAGAGGATCTGCAGCAGGGTGCCGACCCAGAGGGTCAGGCGCAGGCCGTAGCGCGCACCGATCCAACCGCCGTAGAGATTGGTGACCACCCCGAAGAACTCGTAGAAGAGGAACAGAAAGGCGATCTCAAGGGTGCTGTAGCCAAGCTTGTGGAAGTGGAAGACCACGAGCATCCGCAGCGCACCGTCGGTGAGCGTGAACGCCCAGTAGTTGACGGTGACGATGCCGTACTGCTGGAGAGCGGAGAGCTTCACGCGTCCAGCTCCACCACGCGGCAGGTGAGATCCGCCATGCGGCAGCTGTAGCCCCACTCGTTGTCGTACCAGGCGAACACCTTCAGCTGGGTGTCGTCCACCACCATCGTCGACAGAGCGTCGACGATGGAACTGCGATCGTCGTTGGTGTAGTCGCAGGACACCAGAGGCCGCTCCTCGTAACCCAGGATTCCCTTCAGGGGACCCTCGGCAGCGGCTCTGAAGGCGGCGTTCACCTGCTCGACGCTGACGGCCTGCTTGAGCTCGAACACCGCATCGGTGAGGGAGCCATTGAGCAGCGGCACCCGGACGGCATGGCCGTTGAGCTTGCCTTTCAGCTCGGGGAAGATCATCGCGATCGCCTTGGCCGAGCCGGTGGTCGTGGGGATCAGGGACGTGAGGCCGGAGCGGGCCCGCCGCAGATCGCTCTTGAAGGCATCGATCGGCACCTGGGTGTTGGTGATGTCGTGAATGGTGGTGATCATTCCGTGCTCGATGCCGAAGGTCTCATGCACGACCTTCACCACCGGTGCAAGGCAGTTGGTGGTGCAGGACGCCGCGGTGATCAGGCGATGACGGTGCGGTTCGTAGAGGTGATGGTTGATGCCGTAGACGATGTTGAGGGCCTCCTCGCCGGCCACCTCACCTTTCACCGGACAACCCACGATCACCCGCTTCAGCCCGACGCTGTCGAAATAGGGATTGAGCGTCTCCGGTGTCTTGATCTTGCCGCTGGCCTCCAGCACCATCTCCACCCCACGCTCCTTCCAGGGCACGGCGGTGATGTCCCTGCTGCTCGACCAGGTCAACGGAGATCCCTGCACCGAGAAACCATCGGCATCGCTTGAGATGCCCCGATCCCAGCGGCCATGCACCGAATCGAACTCCAGCAGGTGGGCGGCGGTGACGGCATCCCCGGCAGGGTCGTTGACGTGCACGAGCTCAATGCCCGGACGGCCCCAGAGTGCGCGGAACACCAACCGACCGATGCGACCGAAGCCGTTGATACCGATGCGCATGGGGCTGTGAAAATTGACGGGTTCATTTTGATCAATCAATCTTGATTGATGCAACAACACGCCACCGACACCCGGCTCAGCGCCGATCAGGCCAGCAGCCTGCTCAAGGCCCTGGCGGATCCCACCCGGCAGCGGATCCTGCTGCAGCTGGGGAAGGGTGAACGCTGCGTCTGTGATCTGACCAGCGATCTGGATCTCGCCCAGTCCAAGCTGTCCTTCCATCTGCGGGTGCTGAAGGAGTCGGGGCTGGTCTCCGATCGCCAGAGCGGCCGCTGGATCTACTACCGCCTGGAGCCGCTGATGATCCGAGATCTCGAGACCTGGCTCAGTGATCTGCGCCGTCACTGCAGCACGGCGGCTGCACCCTGCTGCGACTGACCGTGACCCAGGGCTCTGACCAGCGGCTGATCTTCCCGGCCACCGAACGCAACAGAGCGGCGATCGGTGCCCTGCTCGACACGCTGCTTCCCGACAGAGGCGTGGTGCTGGAACTGGCCAGCGGCAGCGGGGAACATGCGGTGACGTTCCAGCAACGCTTCCCCGGACTGCTCTGGCAGGCAAGCGATCCGAACCCCGATCACCGCGCCAGCATCAACGCCTGGATCCGCCATGCCGGATTGGATGACGTGATGCCGGCAGCGCTGGATCTCGATGTGCAGCAGCGTCCCTGGCGCCTTCCCGGACCGGTTGCCGACGGTCTCGCGGCCATGGTGTGCATCAACCTGCTTCACATCAGCCCCGCTGGCTGCAGCGAGGCGCTGTTGCTGGAGGCCTGTGAGCGCCTACCGGACGATGGCCTGCTGATCATCTACGGACCGTTCCGCCGCGATGGTCAGCACACCAGTGCCAGCAATGCCGCCTTTGACGCCTCCCTCAGACAGCGGGACCCCCGCTGGGGTGTGCGGGATGTGGCCTGGATCGATGACCTGCTGGAGCCCCTGCCCATGGAACGCATCAGCTGCCACACCATGCCGGCGAACAATCTCACGCTTGTGCTGCAGCGACGGATGACGATTGCCAAGTGCTGAAGAGCCGCTCAGACTCGCGACGGTGACTCCATGGCCGGTGAATCTGACGCTCTTTCTGACGAACTTTGTCATCGGGGTTGCGATCACGCTGACGGCATCGTTCCTGTTGCGACAGGTGCTGCCGCGGTTCACACGACGCACCGCGAGTGACTTTGATGATTTCGTTCTGAAAGCTCTGTCGCAGTCGGTGCTGCCCTTCGGCATCGTCGTGGTGCTGTTGTTGACCCAGACGAATCTCGGGCTTCCCAACGACATCCAGCGGGCTTACGACGTGGTGCTGAGGATCATCGGCACCGTGGTGATCGTCCGCTTTGTGAATCGCGTCGGCAGCCGTTTTCTGGAGGGGGTGGCCCGGCGAGCCGGAGACGATCTCGAGCAGCTGTTCAGGAGTCTTCAACCCCTGGTGCAGGCCCTCGTCTGGATCGTCGGAGTGCTCGTGCTCTCGCAGAGCCTCGGAGTGAAACTCGCCGCCATCTGGGCTCTGCTCAGCGCCGGCGGCATCGGCATCGGTCTGGCTCTCAAGGATCCCGCTCAGGAACTGTTTGCCTACCTGATGATCCTTCTTGATAAACCTTTCACCGTGGGGCAGTTCATCACGGTGGGGTCCACATCAGCCACGGTGGAGCGGATCGGGGTGCGCTCCACCCACCTGCGCAGCCTGAGAGGAGAAGCCGTGGTGATGAACAATTCGGCACTCACCAATGCCACCATCCTCAATTTCGCCGACATGAACACACGGCGGATGATTTACTCCCTCGGCGTCACCTATGACACCGGAGTGGATCAGATGAAAGCGATCCCCGCGATCGTGGAGGCCGTGATCAACACCATTGCCAACACAACATTCAATCGTTGCCATTTCACGGAATTTGGCGACTCCAGCCTCAATTTCGAGCTGGTGTACACCATCGACACCCGGGATTACACCATGGCTCTCAATGCTCAACAGGAGGTGAATCTCGGAATCATGGAAGCCTTCGCCGCCGAAGGCATCACCTTCGCCTTCCCCACCCAGACGCTCTATCTGGAAGGGGAGTCAAGACCGGTGACGGCATCCTGACCGCCTGCAGGGGGCGCCCCTGCGCCGCGCTGCAGCCACAGACCGACGGTGGTGATCAAGGCCAGCAGAACGATCGCCAACACGGGGATCAGTCGCCGTGTAGCCGGCTTCACGTCAGCGGCATCGGCCGCACTGAGTCCATCCTGCCGTGCCTGCAGAAACCCACCTCGCCGGCAGTTGTTGCACAGGGATGCACTGATCCCGGCATTCTTGAGTTTGAAGCCGTAACGGCCGGGAATATCAACCGGTTCACCACAACTGCGACAGGGAAGGGAGAAGACAGCCATCACCACCACCGCATGGGATTCCGGTCTACCACCGGGTCAGTCCAGAGCCATGACCCTGCAGCAGCCCAGGATCAACGAATGTCTTAAGGGGTCAGTGTCTGGCAGGATTCAACCAGCTCCTCCGGTGATCGTGCCGCTTTATCAAGCCCGCGTCCTGGTGCGCCTGCGTCCCTCCGTGCTCGATCCAGCCGGCGAAGCCGCCCGCAGCGCGGCCAACAGGCTCGGCGTGGAAGGCATCAGCAAACTGCGCATCGGCAAGTCGGTCGAGATGGAGGTGGAGGCCCCCGATGAAGCCGAGGCACGGCGACGCCTGGAACTGCTGAGCGATCGGCTGCTGGCCAATCCGGTGATCGAGGACTGGTCTCTGGAGCTGCAGAACCCATGAGCATCGGTGTCGTGGTGTTCCCCGGCTCCAACTGCGACCGGGATGTGCAGTGGGCCACCGAAGGCTGTCTCGGCATGCCCACCCGTCGGCTCTGGCATGAAGACACCGACCTGAGCGGACTGGAGGCGGTGGTGCTGCCCGGCGGCTTCAGTTACGGCGACTATCTGCGCTGCGGAGCGATCGCCCGCTTCGCACCGGTGCTGCAGTCGCTGCTGGATTTCGCCTCCCGCGGCGGCAGGGTGCTGGGCATCTGCAACGGCTTCCAGGTGCTCACCGAACTTGGACTGCTGCCCGGGGCCCTCACCCGCAACCGCGATCTGCACTTCATCTGCGAGGACGCGCAGCTGCAGGTGGCCAGTGCCCGCAGCCCCTGGCTGCGGGCCTACGGCACCGGAGGCACGCTGACCCTCCCGATCGCTCACGGGGAAGGGCGTTACCAGTGCAGCGACGAGACCCTGCACCAACTGCAGGACGACGATGCCGTTGCCCTGCGTTACGGCAGCAACCCCAACGGCTCCGTGGCCGACATCGCCGGCATCACCAACCCGGCCGGCAACGTGCTGGGGCTGATGCCACATCCGGAACGGGCGTGTGATGAGGCCATCGGGGGCATCGACGGACGGGCCATGCTCGAGGCGCTGCTGAGCTGATGTGGAACCGCCGATCGCTGCTGATCTCAGGAGCGACGGCGGCGATGGCAGCGTTGCTGCCTCATCGGCAGAGCGCCGCGCAGGCCAGTGGCGCCAGCCGACCGGCAGCGCTGCGCCGTGGCTCACGGCTACGGGCGGTGAATCCAGGCACCTGGATGGATCCGGAGATGGATTTCACCCCCCTGATCGAGCGCTGTGCCGCTGAAGGATGGCTGCTGGAGATCCCCGACACGGTGCGGCGCCAGTGGCGCTACTTCTCCGGAACAGATCAGCAGCGCATCGCCGAGCTGAACGCAGCCTGGAACGACCCGACCGTGGACGGCGTGCTGTATGTGGGTGGTGGCTGGGGTGGTGCGCGGCTGCTGGAAGCGGGCTTCCGCTTCCCAGACCGGGCCCTGTGGACGGTGGGCTTCTCCGATTCCAGCTCGCTGCTGCTGGCCCAGTGGGCCGCCGGGCTGCCGGGGGCCATCCATGGTTCCAGCGGCGGACCGGACGAACGCTGGCAACGGACGGTGGCTCTGCTGAGCGGACACCCGGTGGCACCACTGCAGGGGGTTGGCAGACGGCCCGGCCAAGCCAAGGGGCCGCTGGTAGTGACCAATCTCACTGTGGCAACGCATCTGATCGGCACCCCCTGGATGCCGGATCTGCGCGGCGCGATCCTGGTGCTGGAAGACGTTGGCGAAGCCCCGTACCGGGTGGACCGGATGTTGACCCAGTGGCGCAGCGCCGGGTTGCTTCAGCAACTCTCCGGCGTGGCTTGCGGGCGGTTCAGCTGGGAGAAGGACGACATCCTTCCCGGTGACTTCACAATGGAGGAGATCCTGGAGGAGCGGCTGGGGGATCTGGGCGTGCCGCTGATCGTTGATCTTCCCGTGGGCCATGGACTGCCCAACATGGCGCTGCCCCTGGGCGCGGAGGCGCGAATCGACGGGCGCACCGGCCACCTGAGCCTGATCCCATGACCATCAAAAAAGGGGGCCCGAAGGCCCCCTTTTTTGAATCCGTGGCGACCTGTGATCAGGCGGCGACGGCAGCCTTGGGATCGAGGGTGCCCTTGGCGTACAGACCGGCGTAGAAGTTGATGCTCTGCTGCTGGATCTTGCTGGCATTGCCGGCAGCCCAGAACTGCTGATAGCGGTCGAGGCAGACCTGCTTCATGTACTTACGAGCCGGCTTGTTGAAGTGGCGGGGGTCGAAGTTGGCGGGATCGGCCATGGCCGCTTCACGCACAGCTGCGGTGAACGCGAGGCGGTTATCGGTGTCGATGTTCACCTTGCGCACGCCGTTGCGGATGCCTTCCTGGATCTCTTCGACGGGAACGCCGTAGGTCTCGGGGATGGCACCGCCGTGCTTGTTGATCATCTCCAGCCATTCCTGGGGCACGGAAGAGGAGCCGTGCATCACCAGGTGGGTGTTGGGCAGGGCCTTGTGGATCTCGGCGATGCGGCTGATGGCCAGCACTTCACCGGTGGGCTTGCGGGTGAACTTGTAAGCGCCGTGGCTGGTGCCGATGGCGATCGCCAGGGCGTCGCACTTGGTCTTGGCGACGAAATCAGCGGCTTCAGCGGGATCGGTGAGCAGCATGTCCTTGGACAGCTCACCCTCGAAACCGTGGCCGTCTTCCGCTTCGCCCTTGCCGGTTTCCAGGGAGCCCAGGCAACCCAGCTCGCCTTCCACACTCACGCCCACGGAGTGAGCGAAATCCACCACCTTCTTGGTGACGGCCACGTTGTACTCGTAGCTGGCGGGAGTCTTGGCGTCGGCTTCCAGGGAGCCGTCCATCATCACGGAGGTGAAGCCGTTGATGGCGGCGGAATAGCAGGTGGAAGGCTCGTTGCCGTGGTCCTGGTGCATCACCACGGGGATGTGGGGATAGGTCTCGGTGGCGGCCAGGATCAGGTGACGCAGGAAGATCTCACCGGCGTAGTTACGGGCGCCACGGGAGGCCTGCAGGATCACGGGGCTGTCGGTCTCATCAGCCGCTTCCATGATCGCCTGCACCTGCTCCAGGTTGTTCACGTTGAACGCAGGGATGCCGTAGCCGTTCTCAGCGGCGTGGTCGAGCAGAAGCCGGAGCGGAACGAGCGCCATGGTGAAATCCTCGAAGGGTGGGTCGTCTGAGACGAATCGCGGCGATATTACCCTGCGTTACGCGTGTCTCGTCGCTGTCTGGGCTGCCTGATCACAGGCCGACCTGCTGGCGACACCCTCGGCCAGGCCAGGAATCATCGGCCGACCGCTGCGGATGCTCTCCGCCCACCAGCCCTGAACCCTCGCCACCGGAGCAATCCGGCCATCCGCCCATGTGGTTTCGAACGCCAGATCGGCATCGGCCTCGATCGGTCTCAGCGCCTCACCGGCAGCGGCATGCTGCAGCGCGAAGCCATGCACGTAATCCTTCTGATTCGGGCTGCCGAGGATGAGACAGCCCTCCGAGCCGTACACCTCCAGCCAGCAACCACGGCCGTTGCGTGCCACGGAGGCGAGATTGATCTGAGCGGGAACGGTGCTGTCGGCTCGTCCCTGCCACTGCAGGCGAGCCTGGATCAAGGAAACATCCTCGGAATCGACGGCCGCCATGCCCCCGTCACCAAGCGGACGCTGCAGGATCGAGGTGGCGTTGAGAGCCTGCACCCCGCTCAGCGGTCCGATCAGCCAGGCCAGGGTGTCCATGGCATGGGTGCCGAGCGCGCCGATCACCCCACCACCCTCCGACGCCTGGGAATACCAGTTCCAGCCGCGGCTGGCATCGGCCCGGCTGCTCATCAGCCAGTCGAGTTTCACCAGCCAGGGGGTGCCCACCGCACCGGCCCGCAGCAGCCGCTCCGCCTGCATGAACAGGGGCACGGCCCGGTACTCGTAATTCACAGCGACAGAGAGCTGCCGCTCCATGGCCAGCCGCTGAAGATCCCTGGCCTGATCGGCCTGCAGTGCCACCGGTTTCTCCAGCAGCAGATGCTTGCCCGCCAGGAGAGCCTGACGCGCCAGCTCGTGGCGGGGCGCAGGCGGTGTGGCGATCACGATCGCCTCGACGGCCGGATCCGCCAGCAGAGCCCCCCAGTCCGAATGACCGGGAAGGCCATGGGTGGAGCAGGCCTGCTCGAGACGGGCAGGGCGCGGATGCCACAGCGCAACGGGAGTCAGATCCGCATTCGCCTGAAGAGCGGGCAGATGCACCTTCTCACCGAAACCGAGGCCGGCGATGGCGACACCGATGGGTCGAGCGGTCATCTCAGCTGGCGAGGGGGGCGTCACAGACGGCACCGATCACCGACACGATCAGCTCATCGCTGCCGGCGGCCTGCCACTGGGCACGGAAGCGGGGAATGCCGTTCACCTGCTGATCCCGGTACAGCTTCTGGGCACAGTCGATCTGCATCACGAACAGCTCGCCGTTGCGGGGCGCCTCCCCATCCACGGCAGCCGGTGTGAACCGGCTCAGCACGGTGCGCAGCCCCTCGCGGTTCTCCCGCACACTGCCGCTGTCCCACCACTGCTGACCGGCCTCAGTCGCCGGAACCTCAACCCATTCAACAGGCCCCGCCCAGGCCGGAGACGCCCCCAGCACGAGAACGGCCAGAAGCATGGCCAGAAGACGGACGATCATGCGCTGGCGAGCTCCAGGGCGGCACAGCCGTGCAGACGCAGCACTCTGGCCAGGGTGCTGCGCAGCTGGGTGCGGGGGACGATCACATCGACGAAACCGTGATCGCGGAGGTACTCAGCCGTCTGGAAATTGTCCGGCAGCTTTTCACGCAGGGTCTGCTCGATCACGCGGCGGCCGGCGAATCCGATCAGCGCCTTCGGCTCCGCCAGGATCAGATCGCCGAGCATCGCGAAGCTGGCGGTGACCCCACCGGTGGTGGGGTGGGTGAGCAGCGGCATGTAGAGCAGTTCCGCCTCGCGATGACGCTCGAGCGCCCCGGAGATCTTGGCCATCTGCATCAGGCTGAGCATCCCCTCCTGCATGCGGGCACCACCGGAGGCGCAGACGATCAGCAGCGGCAGCTTCTGGGCCGTGGCCCGCTCGATCAGACGGGTGATCCTCTCGCCCACCACCGAGCCCATCGAGCCACCCATGAAGCGGAAATCCATCACGGCCAAGGCCAGACCGATGCCTTCCACCCGGCAGAAGCCGCTCACCACACCATCCTTCAGACCGGTGGCCGCCTGACTCTCCCGCAGGCGATCGGCGTAGGCGCGTCGATCCTTGAACTCCAGGGGATCCATGGGGGCGAGATCCGCATCGAATTCCTGGAAGCTGCCGGAATCGGCGATCACCTCGATGCGTTCACCGCTGTCGATGCGGTGGTGGTAGCCGCAGCCGGCACAGACGCTGGCATTGGCCTTGAGATCCTTCAGGTAGACGACCTGGCCGCATTCGGGGCACTTGTTCCAGAGGCCATCACCTTCCTCCGGCTCCTGGCTCACCTTGCCGACGAACTGCCCTTTCCGGCGATCAGCGAACCAGTCGAACAGAGACACGGGAACCGCACGGTTCCGACCATTAAAGACCCAGCAGGTGGAGCCACTGCTGCCACCACCAGAGGGGGCCCGTGAGCCAGACCAGCCAGATGCCGAGTGCGATGAAGGGGCCGAAGGGAAAGGCCTGCCGTGGCTGCAGCCGACCGCTCAGCCTCCCGGCTGCACCGAACAGGGCTCCCGCGAAGATGGCCAGGGCCATCGCTGCCGCGATGCCGGCAGCACCGAGCCAGGCGCCACCCATGGCCGCCAGCTTGGCGTCCCCCAGGCCGAGCGCCGGCTGACCAAGCAGCCGTTCCGCCAGGGCGCTGATGGACTCCATCAGCAGCAGAGCCAGACAGGCGGCGATCAGATGATCCGCCAGAACGGGGATGCCAGCAGCAGCCGACAGCACCAGGCCCAGCACCAGCCCCCAGCGACAGAGCGGCTCGGGCAACCAGAGATGGTCGAGATCGATCAGCACCAGAGGCAGCAGCAGCGCGATCAGCGGCAGCCCCGCCCACGGCAGCAACCACAGCGGCAGTCCCCCGCCACCGCTCTCGGCAACCGCCAGAGCCGACAGCCAAAGAGCTGCGCTGAGTGCTTCCACAGCTGGATATCGCCAGCTGATCGGGGCCTGGCAGTCGCGGCAGCGCCCGGCCAGGAGCAGCCAGCCCAGCAACGGCAGATTGTCGTGCCAGCGGATGGCATGACCGCAGCGGGGGCAGTGACTGCCGGGAAACACCACCGATTCGTCCCGCGGCAGACGCCACACCACCACGTTGGTGAAACTTCCGACGCAGGCTCCAAGCAGCGCTGCCCAGAGCGGCGGGATCACACCTTCCATCGCGGTCGTTGCTTGAAAGGGCGGCGGCGGATCAGATCCAAGGCGATGAACTCCTCATCCGGCAGCAGCACCGGCAGGTCGAACACCACCCGCCCCTCGGAGAGATCAGCGCTCAGAACAACACCACAGGGGTCTGCCCCCGCAGCGGCATTGCTGAGGAAGGAGAAGTAGACCTCCCGGGCACGGGCGATCAACGCACGGCTGTCGACACGATCCCAGCGGGGTGAGCGGGAGGCTCCGGAGGCTCCGCTGATCTCAAAGGAGGGCGTTGAAACGGAAATGGGCCCACCTGATCACTCAGACGAACCCACATTAGAGATGAATTGTGAACAGGAATCAGCTCAGCTGAGATTCTTCTGCTCTTCCACCATGCGGTGAATGATCGGAGTGAGGATCAGTTCCATCGCAAACCCCATCTTGCCGCCGTTCACCACGATGCTGGTGGGGCTGGACATGAAGGAATCGTGGATCATGTTCAGCAGGTAGCCGAAGTCGATCCCCCACTTCTCACGAGCTCCCTTGCGGAAGTGAATGATCACGAAACTTTCATCCGGAGTGGGGATGTTGCGGCAGATGAATGGGTTGGAGGTGTCCACGGTGGGAACCCGCTGGAAGTTGATGTCCGTCTCGCTGAACTGCGGGCAGATGTGGTTGATGTAATCCGGCATCCGGCGCAGGATCGTGTCGACGATCGCTTCGGCGGAATAACCGCGCTCGGCATTGTCGCGATGGATCTTCTGGATCCATTCCAGGTTGGTGATCGGCACCACACCCACCAGCAGATCGGCCAGCGCCGCCACGTTGTATCCCTCACCCCGCACGCCACCGTGCAGGCCTTCGTAGAACAGCAGGTCGGTGCCTGAGGGAATCTCCTCCCAGGGGGTGAACTGACCGGGACCCAGATCGACACCGAGTCGTGCGTTGTGCTCGGTGGCTTCCTCGGGGCTGTGCAGGTAATAGCGCTTCTGTCCGGTGCCGGTTTCGCCGTAGACCCGGAAAAGCTCCTCGAGCTTGTCGAACAGGTTGGCTTCCGGACCGAAGTGGGAGAAGTTCTCACCACGGGCCAGGGCGTCAGCCATGGCCTGTTTCATCGGCATCCGCTCGTAGCGGTGATAGCTGTCGCCCTCCACCACCGCCGGCGTGATGCCTTCGCGAGCGAAGATGTGCTCGAAGGCGCGCTTGACGGTGCTGGTTCCAGCACCGGACGAACCGGTGACAGCGACTACCGGGTGACGCTTCGACATCGACGCAGGGACTACGGGCTCGGCGAGTTTGCCAGATCGAGGCCCGTTTTCACCAATACAGACATCAGAGCGCTTCAATCAGCGCCCTGCCCATGGCGCTGCAGCCCACCGGCGTGCAGCCCTCCGCCATCAGATCACCCGTGCGCAGACCCGACGCCAGCACCGTGTCGACGGCCCGCTCGAGATCCGCCGCCGCAGCCGACTGCTTCAGGCCGATGCGCAGCATCATGGCGGCGGACAGCACCATCGCCATGGGGTTCGCCTTGTCCTGACCGGCGATGTCGGGGGCGGAGCCATGCACGGGCTCGAACAGTCCGGGACCATCACTGCCCAGCGACGCGGACGGCAGCATGCCGATGGAGCCGGTGAGCATCGCCGCCTCGTCACTGAGGATGTCGCCGAACAGATTGCCCGTGAGCAGCACATCGAACTGGCGCGGGTCCCGCACCAGCTGCATCGCGGCATTGTCCACATACATGTGGCTCACCTCCACATCGCCATAGCCGGGGGCCATCGTCTCGACGCGATCACGCCAGAGCTGACTCACATCCAGCACATTGGCCTTGTCCACCGAGCAGAGACGACCACGACGCTCGCGGGCCAGATCGAAGGCCACCCTGGCGATCCGATCCACCTCCGATGCGGAGTAGGTCATGGTGTTGAAGCCCCGCTCCTCGCCGTCGGCCTCGATCCGCCCCTTGGGCTGACCGAAGTAGATGCCGCCGGTGAGTTCACGCACCACCATCAGATCCACGCCCTCGATCACCTCGGGCCGCAGGCTGCTGGCCCCGATCAGCGCGGGCACGATCTTCACCGGCCGCAGGTTGGCGAACAGCTGCATGCCGGCCCGCAGACCGAGCAGACCGGTCTCCGGTCGCTTCTCCCGGGGCAGGCTGTCGAAGCGGGGGCTGCCGATCGCCGCCAGCAGCACGGCATCCGCCTGCCTGCACGCCTCCAGTGTTGAGGCGGGCAGCGGCTCACCGGTGGCGTCGATGGCGCTGCCACCGATGGGCTGCTCCTCGAAGCTGAGCTGGAACCCGTGCCGCTCGCTCACCGTCTCCAGAAGCTGGCGGGCCACGGCGGTGATTTCCGGACCGATGCCGTCACCGGGAAGAAGAACGACGCGGTGCTGGGCCATGGAGGACCGGTGCGACAGGACAGCCGCTGAGATTACTGAGCAGAGTCCCGCTTGAGCTCCCGCAGCGTCCTGGCCATCTCCGGCAGCTTGCTGAAGGCCGCGGAACAGCGCAGCCACAACCGGTTGGGAATCGCCGGATACCCACTCACCACCTCACCGGCCGCCACCTCACCGTGCAGACCGCTCTTGGAGCTGGCGATGGCCCGATCGCCGATCACGGTGCGGTTGGCCACGCCCACCTGCCCCGCCAGGATCACGCCATGGCCGATGCGGGCGCCACCGGCGATGCCCACCTGGGAGGCGAAGGCACAGCCCCGGCCGGTGGTCACCCCATGACCGACCTGGACCAGGTTGTCGATCTTGGTGCCGGCGCCGATCCGCGTCTCTCCCACCGAGGGGCGGTCGATGGTGCTGCCGCAACCCACCTCCACACCGTCTTCCAGCACCACCTGTCCCGTCTGGGGCATCTTGCGCCACCCCTGGGCCGTGGGAACGAAACCGAACCCCTCGGAGCCGATCACGGCATTGGAATGCACCACGCAGCCCCGCCCGACCCGGCTGCCGGGATGGAGCACGGCATTGGCGTGCAGTTCACAGCCGTCGGCGACGACGACATCGTCGTAAACCACCACCCCGGGATGCACGATGCAGTTCGCACCGATCCGGCTGGCGGCACCGATGCAGACCCGTGGTCCGATGGCCGTGCCGGGTCCCACCTGAGCCCGGTCGTCGATCACGGCCGTGGGGTGAATCTCCGCCAGGGGGCGACGACGGGGATGCAACCGCTCCAGTGCCTCGGCGAAGGCCAGCCGGGGATCGGCGAAGACGGCGAAGGCGATACCGCGCTGGGTGGCCAGATCGATCAGGTCCTGCTGGTCCGGCAGCAGCACAGCCCCGGCATGGCTGTCGGCCAGTGCCGCCGTCAGGGCGTTGCCCTTCTCCAGAAAACTGAGCTGATCCGAAGCTGCCGCCTCAAGCGATGCGGCGCTGCGCAGCTCCGGATCCGTCGCTGTCGCGCTGTGCCTCAGACCGGCCTGGCCCTGCTGCAGAGCCGTGATCAGAGTGCTGAAGCGCATGGTTGAGCGATGCCGCGGCCGGATCGTAGGCGCGCAGGACCGCTCAGGGCAGAAGCCGATCGCTCAGCACCAGGGCATCCCGATGCACCACCACGGCAGAGGGTCGATCGCCCGCTGCGGCACCGAGACCCTGCCGCAGCGCGGCGCTGGACTGTGAGCAGAGTCCGCGTCCCAGCAACCGACCGTCAGGGTCGACCAGGTTCACCGCCTGGCTGGCCCCGAACTCCCCCTCCACCGCGGTGATTCCCACCTGCAGCAACGAGGCTCCCCGCTCCAGCAGCGCCTCGCAGGCCCCTGGATCCAGGCGCAGGGTGCCCTGCGCCTGCAGCACATGGGCCAACCAGCTGCGCCGGTTGCCGAGCGGTTCCGGATGGGGATGAAACACGGTGCCGCCCCGGTCGCCCTGCAGCAGCTGATCGAGACGGCTGGGATCGCGACCATCGGCCAGATGCACGGTGATGCCGCTGGCCGTGGCGATCCGTGCTGCCGCCAGCTTGGTGGTCATGCCGCCGCGGCCCCAGCGACCACCATCGCCGGCACCCGCCTCCAGGGCCTGAAGCTCACGCGGGTGATGCACATCGGAGATGGGCCTGGCATCCGCAACGGTGCGGGGATCGGCGGAATAAAGGCGATCCACATCCGTGAGCAGGATCAGCTGATCGGCATCGACAGCGGCTGCCACCAGGGCCGACAGCGTGTCGTTGTCCCCGAAGCGCAGTTCCGCCGGAGAGATCGCATCGTTCTCGTTGATCACCGGCAGAACCCCCCAGCTGAGCAGCTGCCGCAGGGTGTTGGAGGCGTTCTGGTAGCGGCGGCGATCCGCCAGATCGGAGCGGGTCAGCAGCACCTGGGCCACCGACCGCCCGTGGCGGGACAACGCCCGTTCGTAGAGGGCCATGAGATGTCCCTGGCCGATGGCAGCGGCCGCCTGCAGCGCCACAACGGTGTCGGGACGACGGGGCAGCTGCTGACGCTGACACCCCAGACCGACCGCCCCGCTGGTGACCAGCACCACCTGATCACCACGCTCCATGGCAGCGGCGATCGCGGCTCCATAGCCCTCGATCACGGCAGCCGTGTCACCGCGCAGCAGGCTGGTGCCCAGCTTCACCACCCACAGCATCACGCGGCAGGGGCTCCCAGAACCCGTGCCAGACGCCGCTCCAGACACTGAACCCGATCCCTGTCGCAGGGGGCGCCGTCCTCACGGATCGGCCGCACCAGCACGGTGTAGAGACCGAGCCGATTGCCGCAGAGCACGTCGGTGAACAGCCGGTCACCGACCATGGCGATCGATCGCGGCGGCAGATCCAGATCCGCGATGACGCGGCGCAGGGCGCCCCGTCGCGGCTTGCCGGCTCCGCAGGTGAAGCTGAGATCGAGCTGACTGGCCACCGCCGAGATCCGCGCCTTGGAGGGGTTGTTGCTGAACAGATGCAGCTGCAGGCGCCGCCCCGCGTCCTCGAGCCAAACCCTCACGCTGTCGGGAAGGCGCACCGCCCGCCCGGGCAGGAGGGTGCGGTCCACATCGATGACCGCTGCCTGGATGTCGCGTCCGGTGAGGTGAGGCAGCGGCAGATGGGCAATGGTCAGGCCCGGATCCCAGTCGGGCAGCAACCAGTGACTGGGACTCACTCCGGCCATTCACGCTCCTCGATCTCGGCTTCGATGCGGGGCTGGATCCGATCGAAATCCTCTCCCTCCACCAGTTCAGCCTGACCATCCACCATGCGGGCCACCACGAAGAACGGATCCAGGGGGATGTAGAGGCCGTACTCCTGCTGGTCGACCATGAAACTCACCAGCAGCTCATAGGTTTCCGTCTCTTCATCGTCCTCATCGTCCTCGTCGTCCTCGAGTTCGTCCGGATCCGGCTCGTCCAGTTCACCGCTGACGGTGAGCGTGACGGCGGAGCGCACCAGGGTGAGGTCGTGCTCCTGCAGCACGACATCGGCAACCGAGAGGATCGGCTCACTGCTGGCGACCGTCGTGATCGGCTCCGGCGAATCCCCATCGCTGAGGCGGAACAGGGACACCGGGGTGTCCACCGGGGTCAGCAGGGCGTAGTCCTCGCCATCCAGCGGGATCAGCTGCTCGAGGAAGCAGAGCAGATCATGGCCCTCGCGATCGCGAACGAGGACGGTGGGCACATCACCGCTGCTGCTGGGCCCGGGGTCACGCATGGTCCGTCGGTCGATGGGCCAAGGATCCATCATCGCCGCTGTTGATGCCCGGCATCACACCCCCCGGCTGGACCGGTTTGAGCTCCGGCCCCTCCTGGAGCCACTGTTCCAGCAGCAGCGCAGCGGCAGCACTGTCGAGACGGCCGCTTCGGTCGCCGTGCAGACCGTGGCGTTCGGCAGCGGCCCAGGTGCTGCACTGCTCATTCACCCAGGCCAGCGGCAGGTTGAGGGCCGATGCCAGGCGCAGGCCGTAGCGATGGCAGTGCTCCGCCTGAGGCGTCGGCGACCCCTCGGAATCCAGGGGCAGGCCCACCACGAGGCCCTGCACGGAGCGCCGGGCGCAATGGTCCCGCAGTACGGCGAGGTCGGCATCGAAGCGGGATCGGGCGAGGGCCGGCAACGCCGTCACGGTGATGCCCAGCGGATCGCAGCCGGCAAGTCCGATGCGCCGTCGCCCCACATCCAGACTCAGCACCGAACAGACCAGGGGCACGATCAGCGGCGGCCGAGACTGGGGGTGGGCAGGGGTGTTCTCTGAGGCCGCAGGCTGCCGAGAACCTCATCGAGTGCCCGGGTATGCAGGGGAGAGCGCGGGGACACCTGCCGCCTCCACATGCTGCGGCCCATCAGCAGATGTTCATCGCCCTGCCGCCAGCCCTGCGCCAGCAGCAGATGCGCCAGAGGAGCGTCGTCCTGAGCCGTGACCAGAGCATCCGGGCGCCCGTCGCGCAGCAGGCACTGCAGCAGGGCAGGCAGCGCCTCATCCAGCCGTGGATCCCAGGCCACATCGCGGATCAGTTCCAGCTGGCGGTCATCACTGCTCTCGAACAGCTGAACGCTGCCCGCGAGCACATGGTCACCGTCCATGAGAACGCCGGATCCAGGGCCGTTGCGATCCAGCAGATCCAGCCAGTGGCGATCGGTGATCTGTCGCAGGTGGCTGAAATTGCCCCCCTGCTCGATCGGCCAGAGCAGCTGTGCGGTGCGGCGGTTGATCGGCTGCCAGCTCAGTCCCCTGGGCAAACTCTGGCTCGCCGGCTCTGGGACAGCCGCCGGGGGCAGCCAGGCCTGAAAGGGGCGCAGCGGCTGGAAACCCAGCTCACGCATCAGGGCGATGCCGTCGGCATCACCGGCCGGACAACGCACCACCCAGCTGAGCACCTGGGGACTGCCGAGCTGCAGCGCCTGCTGCAGCAGGGTTCTGCGCACGCTGCTGCAGCTCCATTGGCTGCTTTCACCGAGCTGTTGCGGCAGCTGCAGACTCCAGCAGCTGCCGCGACGGTTGTATGGCCTGGCGACGACAGCAGCCAGAGGACGGTCCGCTTCGATGGCCAGAAGGCAGCGGGGGGAACGGCTGGGCAGCAGATCCGGGAAGCGCTGCTCGAGGCGGGCCATCCAATCCCCGAGAAGCGCCGCCTGGAAGCGGGGCAGCTGGCTGGAATCGCTGATCGCCTGAAAGCGAGCCAGGTGAAACGGATTGAGGGATTCCACCCTCAGAGGAGCTTGGGAGGTTTCCACCATGGACAACTCCTCCAGTAACCCTCTCTTCAATCTATCGCTCGCACGGTGTGAAATTCAGGCCGACGCGGTACCAGGCCTGACCAGCACCAGGGGCGTCCGCTGGTTGGCATTGCCGGCGGGATTCGGCTTGAGCGCACGCTGAAGCAACGCCTCATCGCATCCGGCACTGCCGGCGAGCACCTTGACCCGTCCCAGATCGTTGACATCCACGATCGCCACATCGACACCGAGTTCAGCAGCCGCCTCACGGCAGAGTCGTTCCGGCTGATCGGGGCCCAGCACGATCGTCTGGTCATAGGGAGGGGTGGTGCCGGTGATGTCGTCGATCAGGCGGGCCTGATCCCCCGCCAGTCGGTAGAACCCGCCGGGAATGCCGATCAGCTTCATCAGCAACCCACCGATCCAGGCCACCACCACCCGGGTCGGCCCCACCAGATCGATCAGGGTCTGCATGCCGCAGGCGGTGGCGAGACTGCTGGTGGGATGGAAGACACGGCAGAGCTGACGCGCCACCATCCCCGGCTCCACCTCACTGGGATGGCGGTAGCGGTTCTGGATCACGGCGACGGGGGTCTCTCCGATGGTGAGCACGTCACCGGGTTGCACGAGATCTGCGGCATAGGTGCGCATCACAGCGATGGGATCGTCGAGGGGACCGAGCAGATGGGTGCGCAACGGCAACACCCGGCAGCCGTCACCCGTCAGGAACTCAGCGGCCTCAGCACGGAGCGGCTGCGGACGCCGCAGCGGCACCAGCACACCCTGACGCCGTGGCAGACGACCGAAGGGGCCGTAATTGAGCCAGTGAACATCCACCCAGAGGCTGTCGACCAGATCAAGCGGGTTGCGTCCGTCGGCGGCACGCAGCCGGATCTTCACCCGTGCACGGGTGGTCTTGCGCCCTTTGACGATATAAGCCGCCCAGTAGCCGTCCTCGCGGGTCTCCTCATCCGGATGATCCGCCTCGATGCGGGTGCTGATCTCCAGAGCCGAAGGATCCGACTTGCCCAGCAGCACCGGGTCCACCCGCAGCTCCGGAACGAACACCTCCATGCGCGGATGGGGGTTGCTGATCTCCAGGAGACCGCTGATGCGCACCTCGGCACCAGAGGGCTCGACATGCCATTCCAGAGCCCGCAACTGCAGCGGCGATGCCGGACGCAGACGATGGCGCAACTCAAGCCAGCCCACTCCAAGGCCGAGAGCAAGCGGGGCGATCAGCACGGACACGCGCAGGTTCCGGCCGCGAAACCGGGAAAACTCGGCGGCAGCGTAGGCGGATCAACGGCGAAGCACTCAGTTCGCCGTGACCTCGATGTTCACCTCGTTGAAACGTCCTTCCGGGTTGATGGACGGGAGTTCCGGTGCCGGCAGACCGGTGGCCTCAGCGATGGCGCCATTGATCACCGCCAGCGGCACCTGACCGTCCTGATCCAGCACCACCCGCCCGTCGGGGGCGATCACCACCACCTGAGGGATCCGCCCGTTCCAGTAGCGAGCCGGTTCATCAGCGGCGGCTCCGCTCTCGCGTCCCTGCAGCTCATCGGTGGTGAGGGGAAGCAGATCGATGCTGCGGGTCCACAGCCGCTGCAGCTCGGAGACCACCGGTGCGAAGCGTTTGCTCACGGCACTGTCATCCAGGTAAAAGATGAGAACCGAGGTGCGACCGGCCGCCCGTGATTCCTTCAGGGTGCCGGTCGGCGGCACCAGGGATCCATTGCCGGCATAGAGGGCATAGATGTTGCCGTCGTAACTGTCGTCGTTGAGCACGGCGTGGGCCGGACGCACGATCAGCAGCAGCGCGACGCTCAGGCTGAGCAGCAGGCGGAGCAGGGATGCCATGAGACGACGGAACCAGGCGTCATTGTGACGCTCGGCTCAGCCCCGTCCCAGGCTGCGGCCCATGCCCTGGGCGATGCCGCGGCCGATCAGTCCGATCGCCCGGCCCACCACCTGGGTGAGCAGAACCACCGCCAGATCACCGATGCGCTGCACCAGAGCCTGAACCTGCGGGGCCAGCGCATCACGGGTCTCCAGCAGCAGCGCCACCTGCCGCTGCCACCAGCCGAGCTGATTGAGCTCCCGATCACGCGGCTCGGTGAGCTGGAGCGGTTCGATCCGTCCCTGTCGCAACTGGAACAGCACCCGACGGCTCTCATACAGCTGCACGGGCCGCTCGATCCAGGCCTCCCAGCGCCACTGCGTGTTGAGCTGGTTGCGCAGACGCTCCAGTTCCCGGGTGGCCAGATAGCGCTCACCCAGCAGATAACGGCGCAGTTCCGGCCAGGCACCACAGGCATCCAGCAGTTCCGCGCTGATCAGTTCGGCGGTGCGCACCAACCAGTTGCTCACCAACGACTCCAGCTGCAGCAGAGCGCGGGGATCATCCGCCGGCAGCAGCTGACCGTTCACCAGCACCGGCTGATCCACCAGCAGCGGGGTGAGCATGCGGGAGGGATCCGGCAACTCCTCATCAACGGCGGAAAGATCAGCCTCCCCCAGCAGCGACTCCGCCACCGGCAGAAGCGTGCCTTCCCTGGGGAGCCGGACGTAGCTGCCAGCCATCGCGGTGAGGGCCTGGCGGCGCAGTTCCGGTTGCAGTTCAGCCCAGGCTCCGCTCTGCACCGGATCGCCATCGCTGCCGCGCAACCTGGCGAGCACCAGATCCAGTTGCTGCAGAAGTGCAAGCAACAGCTGACGTCGACGCTCCGGATTCAGGCCCTCCAGCGCCAGCAGACTGCCGGTGGCATTGCTCAGGCCGGCCTGCACCGAACCATCCAGACGGCTGCGGATCGCACCCCAGACAGCGATGGCATTGCGTTCTCTCAGCGTGATTGCAACGGAGGCGGACTCCACCGGAGCGCTGCGATCGTGGGTGGTCGTGAGAGGCACCGCATCCTGCAGACCGAGCTGCAGGGGGCCCCAGATCCAGAGCAGCAGCGAGCGGGCCGCCGCCAGTTCTCGCCGTCGTCCCTCCAGCAGAAACCGCAGCAATGGATCCGCCGGAGGCGGCATCAGCAGCGCCTCGATCATCTGCAGGTCCTGACTGATCTGCTGCAGGCCGCTCACCAGCAACCACTGCCCCAGTCCCATGGGAGCAGACGCGGCTGTTGAACTCCCTGCTTCGACCGGGTTCACATCCACCACCCGGCCACCACCCAGCACGGTGGTCACGGCCTGCTGCAGCGTCGCCAGGTCGGCGTTCTGCAGCAGCCCCGCCGCGGGCAGCGAGAGGATCTGGTCGCGATCGAGGCTGAGATCGGCAGGCAGCAGCAGCAACAGCGGCGCCGGTTGCCAGCGCTCCTGCAAACGACGTGCCTCGCGCTCGATGGCCGTGAGGCTGATGACGCGATCCAGCGACCAGATCACCAGGGCCGGGTGACCGGCCAGCTGCTCGGGACGCAGCATCACCTCCAGGGATTCGTCCGCTGCGGTCAGCTGCAGAGCGAGGCTTTCGGCAAGCAGATCCGGCGCCAGCAGCAGAATCCGCACCGGAGAAGTGACAGCCAAGGTGCGGCGGACGACGAGCTGTCCGTCAACGTAACGAGCCCTGGCTCATTCCTCCAGGGTGCGGCGACCATTCAGCTGAAGCGTGTAGGACTCGATGCGGAAGCCGGTGCGCCGCTCGATCTGCTTGAGCAGGTCATCGGGCAGCTGCACATCGATGTCCTCGATCGCTCCTGTCTCCAGACAGGTGAGATGGCTGTGAGGATCGCTGCGGTAGCCGTACAGACGACCGTTGGCCCGATCCAGGCACTCGATCACGCCAGCGGACTGCAGTGCCTCGAGGTTTTGATACACGGAGGTATGACCGATGCTGCGGCCGCGGGCATTCAAGCGCTCAAAGATGTCCCGGGCACTGAGATGACTGCGCTCAGACCAGAGCAGATCGAGGACCATGCGTCTCTGACGGCTGAGTCGCATGCCAAGGCTGCGGCAACGCTCGAACACGTCCTGCAGCCCCCCGGGGGGGGATGAGGAAGACGCGTCTTGTGGGGAGCGCGTTAGCACAGAGCCGGTTTCTCTAACATCACCTTAAGGCGTGCTGACCGGACTGGACGCCAGGAGCTGGATCAGGCCAGATCGGCCATGTGCTCGACGGGATCCTGCAGACGGCCTTCGCCGATGGCGCTGATGGCCTCGGCCAGATCCACCCGGCCGTCATAGAGCGCTCGTCCCACCACCACGCCGCTCACTCCCAGTGGTTCCAGGGCCAGCAGCGACAGCAGATCCGCCATGCAACCGATGCCGCCGGAGGCGATCACCGGCACGCGGCTGGCCTCGGCCATGGCCCGCAGAGCCTGCAGATTCGGCCCGGCCAGGGTGCCATCGGTGGCGATGTCGGTGGAGATGATCGCAGCGATGGCGGCATCGCTCAACCGTTCCGCCAGCTCCGTGGCCAGAACGTCGCTCTGCTCGATCCAGCCGCGGGTGGCAACCCGGCCTTGCTTGGCATCGATGCCCACGATGATGCGGCCGGGATGACGCCCGGCCAGCTCCGTCACCAGCTGCGGCTGCTCGATGGCCACGGTGCCGAGGATGACCCGGTCCAGACCGCAGGCCAGCAGATCCTCGGCACGCTCCAGCGACCGCACACCGCCACCCAGCTGCACCGGGATATCAAGACTGGCGGTGATGGCCCGCACCACTGCATCGTTCACCGGCTCGCCTCGCCGGGCCCCATCGAGATCCACCAGATGCAGACGGGTGGCTCCCTGGGCCTGCCAGCTGCGGGCCTGGGCCACCGGGTCATCGCTGAAGCGGGTCACCTGGTCGTAATCCCCCTGATGCAGCCGCACGCAGGCACCGTCGAGCAGATCGATGGCGGGGATGATCTCCATGGCGAACAACCGGGGCGGCGTCCATCCTGCAGCTCCGCGCTTCAATGACTGCGCTTTTCGCTGGACGGCCGTGAAGATCCTGGTGATGGGGGGAACCCGTTTCGTCGGCAAGCCGCTCGTGGCCAGGCTGCAGGCCCAGGGCCATGCGCTGACCCTGTTCACCCGCGGCAAGAATCCGGTTCCCGACGGTGTCACCCACCTGCGCGGGGACCGCAGCACGGAGGAGGGGCTCAAGGCCCTGCAGGGGATGCGCTTTGACGTGATCGTCGACAGCTCCGGCCGCAAGCTCGAGGACAGCCGCCGGGTGCTGACCATCACGGGCGCCCCCGACCACCGCTTCGTCTACGTGAGCTCTGCCGGCGTCTACGCCGGATCAGACCAGTGGCCCCTGGATGAGGACTGCCCCACCGATCCGCAGAGCCGCCATGCCGGCAAGGCAGACACCGAGACCTGGCTGCGTTCGGAAGGCATCCCCTTCACCAGCTTCCGCCCGACCTACATCTACGGCCCCGGCAACTACAACCCGATCGAACGCTGGTTCTTCGATCGGATCGTCAACAACCGACCGGTGCCCCTGCCCGGCGACGGCAGCACCATCACCCAGCTGGGTCATGTGGAGGACCTGGCCGAGGCGATGGCCCGCTGCATCGACGTGGAGGCTGCCGCCAATCGCATCTACAACTGCTCCGGCAAGCTGGGGATCACCTTCCTGGGCCTGATCCGCTCGGCGGCACGGGCCTGCGGCAGGGATCCCGACACCGTGGAGCTGCGCAGCTTCGATCCCTCCGGTCTTGATCCGAAGGCCCGCAAGGCCTTCCCGCTGCGACTGAACCACTTCCTCACCGACATCAGCCGGGTGGAACGGGAGCTGGCCTGGCAGCCGAGCTTCGATCTGGCGGCGGGCCTGGCGGACAGCTACGCCAACGACTACGCCCTCTCACCCACCGCGGAGCCGGACTTCAGCTCCGATGCGACGCTGATCGGGGCCTGAGGTAACCGACGGCGGACGTCAACGCCAACAGCAGGGACGGCCAGAACAGCCACCAGCCCAGGATCACCAGCGCCGCATGGCCACCCCAGGCGGGTGGCCAGAGCAGCAGCAGCAGGCTGAGGAACTGCAGGATCGTCTTCAGCTTGCCGCTCCGGGACGCGGGGGCTCCGTCGGAGGCCTGCGAGCGCCAGCCGGAGATCAGCAGTTCGCGGGCCAGCAGCAACCAAACCGCCCAGAGCGGCAGGCCTCCGGTGGAGGCGAGCCACAGCAGCGGAGCGGCGATCAGCACCTTGTCCGTCAACGGGTCCAGACGGGCCCCCCAGCTGCTGCCCCCACCGGCCCGACGGGCCAACCAGCCATCGGCGGCGTCACTGAGACCCGCCAGCAGCAGCAACCACCAGGCGATCGGACGCTCTCCGAGCTGCAGCGCCAGGATCAGCGGCAGACCGGAGACGGCCCGTCCCACGGTGAGTCCATCGGCGAGCTGTCGGAAGGGGAAGGCCAACGGCGCAGAATGCGGGCAGATTCCTGCAAATCATGGTCCTGCAGCTGACGGTGGCGGATGTGATGACCCAGCCCGTGCTCAGCGTCTCTCCGGAGACGGCTCTGCAGGATGCGGTGCAGCTGATCAGCGACCATCACATCAGTGGCCTGCCGGTGGTGGATGGCGAGGGAGCCCTGGTCGGAGAACTCAGCGAGCAGGACCTGATGGTGCGGGAGAGCGGCGTGGACGCCGGCCCCTACGTGATGCTTCTGGACAGCGTCATTTACCTGCGCAACCCACTGAACTGGGACAAGCAGGTGCATCAGGTGCTGGGGACGACCGTGGGAGACCTGATGCGCAAGGACACCCACTGCTGTGCCGCCGACCTGCCGCTGCCGAAGGCGGCGTCCCAGTTGCATGACCGCAGCACCCAGCGGCTGTTCGTGCTGGATGAGAAACGGGCCCCGATCGGGGTGCTCACCCGGGGAGACGTGGTGCGTGCACTCGCCTCCCACCGGGAGATCTGATCAGTTCAACGCGCGCACGGCGATGGCGATCGGCTTGATCGCCCGGAATTCCACGTAGTCCCCCACCTTGAGGGTCTGCACGGGATCGCCGTTGATGTCGCCACGCACATCCAGGTTGTGCACCCCGCCGAAGGGGCCGCGAAGGCTCAGCTCCTGATCCTGCTCGGACACTTTCACCACTTCCGCGGTGCCGGTGGCCATCGCCACCCGGGCCCCCTTGCGAACCTCGCCGAAATCACTGGAGAGGATCACGTCCTCCCGCTTGAAGGTGAGACGGTTGACCGGGCTCCTGCGGAGGTCAACGACCAGACCATCGAGGATGTCGACGATCACCTCATCTCCCACCTTGAGGCCCTGGGCCTTGAACTGGCCGCCCAGGGTGATCAGCATGTCGTGGCCGTAGGGGCTGCGCAGCTCCATCACCCGTTCGGCCGGCATCAGCCGCTGGATCGTGCCCTGCAGCTTGGTGATCTCAAAGGAACGCAGCAATTCGGCCTTGAGGCTGGCGCTGTCGTTCACCACAGTGGCCAGCAGGGGCTGCTCCACCGTGGTGCCACGCGCGGCAGCGGCTGCAGCGAGCTTGTCGACATCCACCGCCACCGGCTGGATCAGACGGAAGCTCACCACATCACCCGCCCGCAGGTTCGGGAAGAGATCGTCACCAGGGTCGGCGAGCACATCCAGGTTGTGGATGCCTCCGAGAGGCCCCATCAGGCTCAGCGTGCGGTCCCGTTCGGAGAGCTTGATCACCCTGGCGGTGCCAGAGGCCAGAGCCACCCGCATGCCCTTCTTGAGGGGACCCATATCAGTGGGCATGTAGATGTCTTCGCGGTTGAAGCTCAGCTGCTTGTCGCGGCTGCGCTCCAGATCCACCACCAGCCCGTCCAGCACCGAGACATCAACACGGTCTCCCGATCTGAGGCCCAGGGGCTTCAGGTCGATCCCGACGGTGACGATCTCCTTGTGCCCCTCGGGATCGATGATCTCGAGCACGTTCTGATCCGGCAGCACCGTGCTGACGGTGCCGCGCAGATGGGTGACTTCGAAACCAGCCAGCTGTTCGGGGGTGAACCCGGCCATCGCTGGAAGGGAGGTGGACACCACCGCCGCGGCAGCAGCCAGCAGGGCACGGCAGGGTCCGGAAAGACGGGGCATCGGCCGGGGACAGTCGTTTCGACGGATCGACGCTAGCCCGTTTCGAATAGGTCAAAATGCTCCCGGTAGCCTCTTGGCCCCTATGACCATCCGTCCGATCCTGCTGGCCGCCCTGCTGGGGCTCGGCATTGTTTCGGTGGCGCCGGCTCAGGCAGAGACCTCGATCCGGATCAGCCTCAAGGATCGCTATCTCACCCTTCTCGATGACGGGAAGGAGATCGGCAAGTACCCGGTGGCCATCGGGGCACCTGAATCACCGACACGGGAGGGAAGCTATGCGGTCACGAAGATGGATCCTCAGCCGGTTTATCACAAGAAAGGCAAGGTGATCGCGCCGGGCCCGGAGAACCCGGTTGGGGTTCGGTATGTGGCTTATGTGCAGATCGGGCGCGATGAATACGCCATCCACGGCACGGCCTGGCCCAGCTGGGTGAAACTTCGCGCTGCCGTGAGCCTGGGCTGCATCAGGATGCTCAACAATGATGTGATTCAGGTGTTCAACAGAATCAAAGTGGGCACCCCGGTGCTCGTCACCAAGAACTGACATCCACGATTTCCTGTTTTCATGATGCGCTGCCTGCTGATTGCCTCCACGATCCTGATGCTCCCCCTCGGAGCCAACGCAAATCCCACGACGGAGACCAAAGAGAATGATTTCCTGGACCTGGTGGACGGCAAGGGCAATGTGCTTGTGCAGGGAAAGGGCGTCAGTGACGTGAACGCCAAGGCCCGTGCTGAGGGGCTGAAGTTCCCGGCACTTGGCTACTGGTCACCGGAGGGGCACTGCTTCATCACACCAGCTCCCGGAGATTGCAACGGCGTCTTTAAAAAATAGAAGTCAAGTAGAATCAATTCCTTGAGGCAGAGAAGATGTTCAGCAAATTTCCAGCACTTCGACGCGTTTCCATTTACATGGTCTTGAGCTATCTGGCACTGACCATCACGAACAACAGCGGACTGCAACTGGACAACATGTGGTTGCTGTACACGCCGATGTTTGTCGGTGTTTATATCTTCTCAAGGTGGATCGACAGCAAGCTCGGCAACCCGGCGCCTCCACAGCAAACCGAGGAGAAGGCTGATGAAAAAGGGTTCGTCAAACGATGAAACGGCCGCCAGAGCATCCAATGCGACAGTTTCCAAATCTCTTAAGTATTAATTGTGTTGTTGAGAGGCCGAGCCCTGTTGAGAGCTTGTAGCTTCTTGCCTTCATGGTTCCGCAGCAGTGTCTGGATCCGACCTCTCCAGCATCAAATGGGAAAACGACGGCGAGATGTCGGCCCAGGACACCTGGAATCTGGTGCGCCAACTCTCCAAGACGGAGGAGCACGACAGAGCCTCCGCTCTGCTCCACCTGTCTTCCAAGCACAGGCATTCCAAGGTCAAGCCTCGTTATCGTGAAGCCACGCCGGAGACCGATGACGATGCCATTCGGTGAGGCAGGCAGCTGGGATGATCCGTCTCCGGAACTGACAACGACCCGTCTGCGCCACTGGCTCGATACGCGCTTGAAACACCTGGCCCGTCAGCAGAGAATCCAGGACGCACGATCCCTGCGCAGTGAATTCTCCATCGAGGAGTCATCAAGGCGCTGACATTTGCGGGCGCAATCTCTGCCGTACTGCCACGACTGTTACAGCCGAGCGGAAGATTGATGTGTTCAATATCGCCAGCAGCTCACCTTCCATGTGGATGCTGATCTAAAAAATGAAATTGTTGCCGGAGCATTTATCATCGGCTGCTTCTTTGCAATCGTTGTGATGAACCTGATCGGCTACAACGCAGACAACTGCTTCATTCCCCGATAAATCAGCACAGCGATTCGATTGCCCTGCAACAGAAAAGACTCCAGCCACATCCCTGCGGCCGGAGTCGGAAATCCCTGAATGCTGAAGCTGGTCCAACTTGAACGCATCCCAGTCGAGTTCTGAAGAATCAGTCTCAACCGGGATCAAAGCCTGACTGAACCGATGAACATCGTTCCAGTCAGACACGCAAACTCTGCACTCAGGCAGCAGAATCAGCCCCCTGAGTACTGATCCGAGGAGGAAGAGGAGGAGGAAGAGGAGGTGTCCGTCGCAGCGAAGGCCTGCATGAAGGCAGACGCCGTGCGTTGGTTGTTCTGAGTGGCGAAGGAGTTGGTCGACAACGTTGCCAGGGCTGAACCGTTGGCAGTTGCAGACGAGTTATCCTGCGTGTTCACAAGTTTGAACGCATCCAGACGATCCAGGCTCACAGTGAAACTGGAATTGTCGTCGGCATTCACGCTGGCGATGGCACCCAAGCCCTCAACCGTGACTTCACTATCACTCTGAGTGCTGGTGGTTCCGATGGATTGAGCGTAACCGGCTTCATAGGCTGCATTGAAAGCAGCCGTCCAGGATGCACCACCGGTCGTATCCCCTGTTGAATCAGCCGCCGTCAGTGCGGACGCCACAATCGCTTCTAACTGAGCCTCTTGGCCGATCGCGGTGACGGAATTTTCAGTTGTATTGAAGGTACCCTTGATAATTCCGGTCGCAGATGACTCAGTCGCAGTAGAAGAACTGTTTGTGATGACGTTGTTGTACGCAGAGCTGTAACTGGAGTTATAACTCTCGTTATAAGAGGTCGTATAAGCATTCTTGAATTCTCTGAAGTTGCTCTGCTCTGTTTGATAAGCAGCTTCACTTGCGTAGGAAGACTGCGCGCTACCGAGAGCTGACCAGGCAGTGTCGTAATTGGTCGACCACTTCCACTCTCCATCACGGTCATAGCTGCCGTAATTACCTGTCTCCGTCGCCGACAGATTGGTGGCCGTGGTGGCATATTCCCAACCTTGTGAGTGGGACTCCCGCTTGGCCGTTTCGGTTGCCACTGAGTTGGCGGCAGCGGAAGCGGCCTGAGTTGCAGCGGCAGAGGAGGAGGTGCCATTGGTCTGCATCAGGTTGCTGCCTGCACCCATCTGCATCACACCCATCGACATCCCGTCGAATTCCTGGGTCGCGGACACGTTGGCGTCCACCCCAATGCTGGTCGTCGAACCCACATTGAACTGATTGGAGGTGCCGACCGCGTTGTTGAACGTCGCCGTGCCCGCACCGGAGAAGGTCAGTCCGCCAGGAGTGGTGGCGTTGATGATGAACATACGCTGGGTGGTACCAGACATGTTCGGGTCATCGGAACCAGCGCGACTGGAGTTCTGGGCGTTTGCCGCGGCCGGAACCGTCAGCAGCAACGCCGCTAGGAGTAGAGGTGTTTTCATTTTGGGTAAAAGGAATCCAGAATGTTTTAAGGATTCACCCGCACCCTGTCACTGGCTTCTGACAGGACGCCATAACCTTTTCTTAATTATCTTGGCGGTAGGAATTGGTGCGTGACGGGGTCGATCCAGGGCAGCAGGTCATCAGGGAGAAAACGGTCGGGATCGGCGATCCGATGCTCGAGTCACGACGGCGTTGTCCGATGTCATGGACACCACGGTCTGCGTGGTGCATCAAGCAGCCCCAGGCGTTGCTCAGAAACTGTTGGACGACAGCACCGAGATCAACGCTTGACCCGAGTCGTTGTTCGGTCGGAGGGCGG
>ERZ802830.43-NODE-43-length-98412-cov-13.4902_pt1 | contig 98412 bp, 88 predicted proteins | sample MGYA00345654_ERZ802830 | MGnify/ENA primary metagenome ERZ802830 (study PRJEB30503, sample SAMEA104212375) | marine metagenome | biome: Westerlies Biome; feature: [SRF] surface water layer (ENVO:00010504) within the epipelagic zone...; material: water (ENVO:00002006)...
TATTTCATTTGAGTGTGTCTACTCTAGATATATGTTGGTTCCAGAAAGACGTGAAAACACGCCTCAGGGCGAAAATATGGCCCGTGGTTTTAATCGAATTGTTGATAAAGTGGCCGCCAGTCCAGACGTTTACCAACCGAGAAATGAAACCTATCCGCGTCGGTTGGCCGATAATTATAGCAATATTAAGCTCGAGTTTGGCAAAGCCAAAAAGGTACACACAACATAGACCGCCTTCTACCACTGAGTAGGTGAACAATATTCAAAAACTGTATTATAAATGCTTATTACTTATGGTAATATTCTAATTTTCTGATTTAAACTAATGCCAACTATATTTTAGCCTTGTGAGTAGTTTCTGGCACTCAAAAGTTGTTCTTTTAAGGCTGAGATAATTTGGGGGTGGTTATGATTATTTGGACTATTAAAGCCAAAGTAATGGCTTTTATTTTAACTGTCTGTGTTTCAGTCAGTTGTGTGACTGGTTTCATCAGCTATACCAGCAGTAAAAATGCCTTGCAGGATCTTGCGCTCACAAAACTGACGGCTGTTCGATCGGCTAAAAGTAGTGAGCTGAATATATATCTGCGGAACGTGAAAGCAGAAATTCAAACGCTCTCAGAAAATCGCATGACGATAGAAGCTATGCGTGAGTTCAACACTGCGTTTAAAACTTCTAGCCGCCATCTAGGTGATTTAGGTGGATACGAGATGCTTAATAAAACGGGTGGTTTACTGAGCGATTATTATCTAACGGACTTTATTCCTGGCTTGGAAAAGGGCACTCGGCGCAGCTATGAGGTCGAGCGCTTCCTGCCAACCACGCCAGAGACCGTTTATCTACAACATCTCTACATTGCAGCCAACCCGTCGCCGCTTGGTCAAAAAGTGGAGCTTGTCGATCCGGGGGACGCAAGCGAATACAGTCAAATACACAAGAAATATCACGAGGTTTTGGAAAGCTATCGGAAAAATTTGAGTTTTATGACATTTTCTTAGTCGACAGTGAAACCAGCGATATTGTTTATTCCGTCTTCAAAGAGGCAGATTTTGCCACCAACCTCTCTTCCGGCCCGTTCCGCGAAGCAAATATTGCCAAAGCGTTTCATTCAGCAAATGCGTTTGAAGTTTCCGACGGCGTCGTCTTTACAGATTTTAATTATTACGAACCGTCTTATGGGTCCCCTGAAGCCTTTATTGCCAGTCCGATTTTTGATGGAGGGAAACGGATAGGGGTTCTTATATTTTAGCTTTTAGTAAAAAAAATAAATGCGATCATGACGGGTGATAGCAATTGGCAAGAAGATGGTCTCGGGGTAAGCGGTGAAACATATCTTGTTGCTCCCAATTTTTATATGCGCAGCATTTCGCGATTTTTGACTGAAGATCCTGTGGGGTATTTTGATGCGCTTAAAAAGCTCGGATATCAAAATAATAAATTAGAAGATATGAAGAATTTTAATACGTCAATTTTATTACAAGAGGTGCGGACCAATGCTTCTGTACAGGCGTTAAAGGGTATAACCGGGACGGATGTTATTGAAGACTATCGGGGGGTCAGTGTTTTAAGCTCTTATGAACCAGTTAGATTTGGTGATCATACTTGGGCTTTGATTTCAGAAATAGACACCGCTGAGGCTTTTGCTCCGGTGGTCACTCTCGGCTGGGCTTTGGGCTTTTCCAGTGTTCTGATTGCCACAGTGCTTGTCGCAGTTTCTACCGTGGGTGCGGAGCGAATTGCCGCACCGATTAAAACACTGGCGGATGCAACGGACCGTCTGGGCAAGGGAGATCGAGATCTGGAATTACCAGTAAAATCCCAAGATGAGTTGGGGCATCTGACGCAAAACTTTAATGAAATGGTCGTAAATCTGCGCACCCAGAGACGTGTAATCGAGCAACAAAATTCAGAGAATGCCAAGCTGCTTTTGAATATTTTGCCGGAACCCATCGCGGAGCGTTTGAAGAGTGGCGAGTCGCAAATCGCCGACGCCTTTCCGAGCGCCAGTGTTATTTTTACCGATCTTGTCGGCTTTACAACGTGGTCGCAGGGCCGTCCACCAATGGAAGTGTTGTCAATGCTTGATGAATTATTCGGATCCTTTGATGAATTTGCCACCACGCTTGGGGTTGAGAAAATTAAGACGATTGGCGATGCGTATATGGCGGTGTGTGGATTGCCGACACCAAATGAAGATCATGCTAAAGTAATGGCAAAGTTGGCTTTAGGTGTTTTGCAGCGCCTGGATGAGTTTAATGAACGCAAAGGTACAAATTTAAAGATGCGTGTGGGTCTGCACTGCGGGCCGGTCGTGGCGGGGGTGATTGGCACGTCGAAATTTATTTATGATCTCTGGGGTGAATCCGTTAATATGGCAAGCCGTATGGAATCGACCGGTGTGCCAAATGAAATTCAGATATCTCAGGCCTTTTATGACGCGCTTGAAGGCGAATATGCGACGGTTCTGCGCGGCGAAATCGAGGTGAAAGGGGCCGGCAAAATGCAGACCTATCTTCTGCAGCGTCCAGTGGAAGCTGTCGCCTAACTGCCGTACCAGGTGGGCCCTATGTCTTGAACTGAGGAACTGCAGACAAACCGCCTGTTGGTTCTGCTGGATAGACGCTCGTACGCACAGTCCAGACAGCCACGACCGTGATTTGTTGGTTAAGACCTCTGCGTAATGGCGTTTTATCGGGCTTCACGATTTGAGCAGACGTATTTTCCAGTCCGCTGCGATTTCAGTGGACGAATTTGCGTTGTCGGTTTGCGTTATGCGATCGCAGAGATCATTGGTTACCACTTGGCTTGTCGGCTAAGCACAGATGCAATTGTAATCTGCGCTGACCTTTTGGGTGCAGGCTTCGATCTCATTTGCAAAAATACAGAGACAAGTCAGGGGTTTTTAACAGCTGGGCTACCAGGCTCTGGATGTATTGTGGGACCTGCTTTAAGCCACGCGATGCTGAACAGTTACCCAGACATGGCGTTCGCCTAAACATGACAGTAAAGCAGGATATAACATGACAGCTCTGTTGGTTCTGAATCCATCAAAGATTGAGTTAGCAAACGTGAGGATCCAGATTTTGTCGGCACAATGACCTGCTCGGAAAGTCTGGACCTGATGATTAGGACTTGGCTTTGAATACAAATAATCAGCTGCCTATCTTCATATATGCAGTCAATGAATTATTGGTGCTCGGTTCTGGGTGTGAAATGGCTGTTGCGCGGTACGGTAAAAAGGTGCCTGCGCGGTCTGGACCGGGCAGGCAAGTTTAGGTTAAGAAAATTTTGCGCCCAGAATTTTTCCGATGGTTTCATCGTCCACCAAAGGCGTAATATTGATCTCAATCAATCCGTTCCAGTCAAGCGCATAGTCTGCCAAGGCACCAGCATCTGAGGATTCGACAATTGCAAAACCGCCGGTTCCGTCAACATTGTGATAACGTGATACAAGCTTTGCACCCTCGGGTGGCATGCCACCGGTTGCCATAAATTGTTTGATGGTGTTGTCTCTGGCTTGCGGGGAATGGGTCCAGGCAAATTTAAATAGCATTGGTCTCTCCTTTTGACGGCAACTCCAGTCTGCTGCGGCTTCAGGCTAAGGTCTTTGACACAGTCATGCAAAATAGCTTTTGGGTATTTAATGATAACTTTGGGTAGATGTCCTTGCCACCTCGTCTCTCATGAAGCCGTGCTTTATGGTCGGAGCGCAACACGTTGGTTGCATTTAAAAGAACACCTAGGTCGCTGATCGGTTTCTATTCCGCAAAATTTATCTCAACAACACCAAAGGGTCCAAAATCAGCATGAAAGCGGCTGCCTGGCTCAGCTTCGATCGGGCGAATAAAGGACCCGGAAAGAACAATGTCTCCTGCGGATATTTTATCACCGTAATGATCCATGCGTCGCGCAAGCCAGCACACGCTTTCGATCGGATCGTTTAAAACGCCTGCTCCAAGGCCAGTTTCCTCGACGGCATCATTTTTTGCAATAATGGCACCAACCCATCGGGGATCGATGGCGTCAAGTCGATGGCGTTCGGAACCCAAAACAATACCAGCATTTGCAGCATTGTCGGAAATGGTATCCAGCACCGTGCGCGCGCGTCCAGTTTCAGGGTCCAATCTGAGAATGCGCGTGTCGAGAATCTCAAGACTTGGAGTGATATATTCGGTAGCGGCAATTACGTCGGCGCGGCTGACGTTTGCACCTTGTAGATCATGCTTCATGACAAAGGCGATCTCGGCCTCGATACGGGGTTCGATAAAGCGATCTTTGGGAACCGTTTCGGCGGTGTCAAAAGCCATAGTATTCAAGAGAACCCCGCTGTCTGGGATGTTAATATTCAGCGCCAGTTGCATCGCCTTCGAGGTCAGGCCAATTTTCCACCCGATTTTGTGCCGCCCCTCGCTATAGTGTAGACGCATCAACGCTGCCTGAACCCGGTAGGCGTCATCCATATTCATGTCGGGATTGGCCAAGGTGATCATTTGAATTTGATTGCCGGTCTTTTCCGCCTGAAATAAGGCCTGCGCTGTGGTCTCAATGGTCGCAGCATCCAGTGTCATTTTTCATCCTCTACGCTATTGGTTAAGCTACCGATGCCTTCTGCGCTCACAGTAATCTTGTCTCCGGGCTTGAGGAACAATGGCGGATCAAAGCGAGCGCCGGCACCAGTCGGGGTTCCGGTAATGATTATATCTCCCGGCACCAGCGTGGTGAAAGTCGAGATATAGGCAATCTGTCGACGGATTGGGAACAGCATTCTGCTGGTACGGTCATCTTGGCGCAACTCGCCGTTTACATGGGTTGTCAGGTGAATATCATCCAGTTGTTCGGCATGCTCGAACGGCACCAGCCAGGGGCCGATAGCGCCGGAATTATTCCAGTTTTTACCTTGGGTGACATTGAATTTCGCATGGCGCACCCAGTCTCGGATTGTACCCTCGTTGCACAGTGTCAAAGCAGCTATATGCGCATAAGCGTCGCTTTCTTGAATGCGTCGCCCCGCCTTGCCAATGACAATTGCAATTTCGCCCTCATAGTCCAGTTTATGAGACTCGGGTGGTCGGATAAGCGGTTGGTTTGCGCCGGTAAAAGAACGTCCAAAGCGTGGAAAAAGCGACATATGCGCAGGCGCCTCTTGGCCATCTTTATATTCGGCATTCCGGTCGGGAAAGTTTACCCCGACACAGATAATTTTTTCGGGGGCTGGTACCGGAATTTCAAATTGAAATTGGCCAGTTGGATGGGTGACCGTCCGACTGCTTGCCGCATCTTTCAGTGCGGTTAACGCACCGTCTGCGATCACCTCCCGCAAGGTGGGATATTGCGGAAACGCGTCAGATAAAGCAATCATGCCCTGATCTATTACCAATCCATAAAAAGTGGCGCCGTTTGATGAAAAGGTGGCGAATTTATCCATAAGACACGTCCTGTCTGCCTGCGATCTCGCATATCACATTATAGGCAAATGTGATGTCCTCTTGCGTACAATCAAACTGGCCAACCTGAAACCGGATGACCTTTTCGCCGTCGATAAGGGTTTGCGTCAGATAAATCCGTCCATCATCATTTATTTCATCCACCAGCTTTTGATTTAGCGCAGCAAGGCCTGTTGCACCGGCGGGAGCATAGCGGAACGTGAAAAGTGACAAGATAGGTTCTGTCACAATTTCGAAATTTTCGGTGTTGCGCAGGGTCTCGGCCATAACGAGCGACCATTCAACGTGATTGCGAATGCGGTTACGCAGTTCTTCCAGGCCATAGTTGCGCAGCAAAAACCAAAGCTTTAGCGCGCGGAAGCGGCGCCCCAGCGGGATGGACCATTCAGAGTAATTAATCAATCCATCCTGACCATGGGTTTTCAAATACTCGGGTTGAATGGCCAGGGTGCGTACCAGATCTTCTGGGTTTTTCAAAAAATGTGCCGAGCAATCAAATTGAACACCCAACCATTTATGCGGGTTGAAAACGATGCTGTCGGCCGCGTCAATGCCGTCCCAAAGCTCGCGGAACTCGGGGCAGATCATTGCGGAGCCTGCCCATGCGGCATCTACATGCAAATATAGATCAAACTCTTTGGCGATTTTGGCAATGTCGCGGATGCTGTCACAAGATCCAGCACCTGTAGCGCCGGTTGAGGCGATAATGCCAGCGGGTTTATATCCTGCCGCGATGTCGCTTATAATCGCAGCCCGCATCGCTTCGGCACGGAGACCGCGCAAGGGGCCCTCAATTGGCAGGCGGACAATGTTGCTGTCACCCAAACCTGCCACCCAAACCGCTCGGTCGATAGAACTGTGCACCTCGCCCGAGCAATACAGGCGCAGGGGTGGCATACTTGACAGACCTTTGGTATTTCCCTGCCAGTTCAAACTGCGTTCACGCATTGTCAAAACTGCCGCGAGCGTTGCCGAGGATGCGCTGTCTTGGATCACGCCTGCAAAACCGTCTGACAGGCCCACGGCCTGTCGCAGCCACTCCATCATCCGGGTTTCCATTTCGGTTGCCGCCGGCGAGGTCTGCCACAGCAAACTATTGACTGCCATTGTCGAGGTCAGAAAATCGGCAAGAATAGCGGGCGGTGATGCGTTTGATGGAAAATAAGCAAAGAAACGCGGGTGTTGCCAATGGGTTATACCGGGCATCACAACTCGCTCAAAATCCTCCATTATAACGGCCATATCCTCGCCCTGTTCGGGAGGTGACAGTGATAAAAGTGCGGCGATGTCACCGGGCGCGACCTGCGCTCGAACCGGCCGGTCACGCAGGGTCTTGTGATAGTCGGCCCCCCAGTCGGAAATTTCTTTACCCCAGCGGGCGTATTCGTCCCAATTCATATTTTTGTCCTATGGTGCGATAATTGGTTGGGCAGTTAGGTCCGAGGGCTGTGGCTCACTGCCTTCGAACGGGGTTCCATGTTCAAACCAGCTTTTTGGTGCAGGCGCACCCCATAGGGTCTGGCGCTGCGGATCTTTGAGGTCCCATTTAATTGGTTCATGATCAGGATCAACAGTTTGATAATCCGAGCAGTAAATTTCGATGCGGTGGCCGTCTGGATCCAGAATATACAGGAAAAAAGCGTTTGAAATACCGTGGCGTCCGGGCCCGCGCTCGATATTACCGACATAGCCAGTGGTGGCCATCAAATCCAGCAAGTCAATAATGTTCAAAGGTGTTGGCACCCAAAATGCGACATGATGCATGCGCGGACCAAGCCCGTTAGTGAACGCGATATCATGCACTCCGCCTTTGCGATGCGCCCAAGCCGCCCAGAGACGGCCGGTTTGTGGATCTTCGGTGTATTCGGTGACCCGAAAGCCGAAATCAGACCAAAACGCCATGCTGTCATCGACATGGCGCGAAAACATATTGAAATGATCGATCCGCAGCGGTTTGACGCCGTGATAAAGCGCATAATTTTGATGAATCGACGGAAGACGGTCCATTTTGTGATAAAACTCAATGGGAATTCCGTGCAGATCTTGCGTCAGCAACGTCCGGCCCTGATAGGGTCGTTCAATCCAGGATACGGGTCGCCCTAAATTTGCAAAATATTTGTGCGCCCGATCAAGGTCGGTGTCATCATAGGTCTTGAAACCAAGAACTTTGACAGTGATTTCGTCGCTTTTCTCTAGGATGACGCAGTGATGTCCCCGCTCTTCCATGGCGCGCAGGTAAATGCGGCTGTCATCTTCGTCGGTAACCTGAAGCCCAAGCGTGTCAGCATAGAATTTGCGCGACGCAGCGAGATCGCTGACCCCAAAGCAGGCATGGCTGAGCCGAACAGTGTTAAACGCGGGGTACAGGTTTGGTGCGGGCAGGGGCATGGTTATCCTCCTAGTTTTGGAATTTTGTGATTGGTCATGGCAAAGGCGACGTTTTTGGTTTCCATATAGAACTCGAACGACCAATCACCGCCATCGCGGCCGATTCCGGAGTTTTTTGTCCCGCCGAATGGGGCGGGTAAATGTCGGTTGTTCTCTGAGTTTACCCAGATCATTCCAGCCTCAAGTGCATCCGAGATCCGCAATCCACGTTTAAGATCGTTGGTCCAAAGGTAGCCGGCCAACCCATAGCTGACATCATTGGCCATCGCGATGGCCTCTGCCTCGGTGCGGAACGGTAGCGCGGTTAACACGGGGCCGAAAATTTCCTCTTGCGAGATGCGCATGTCGTTGGTGGCATCGGTGAGCAGCGTTGGAGCAACATAGCAGCCGCCACCCGGGCCATCGATCGTGCGGCCTCCGGTGGCAATGGTGGCACCCTCCTGCTGTGCAATGTCAAAATACGACGTCACTTTTTGCAGATGGTTTGGATCAATTAACGGACCGATGGTCGCGGCGGGATCCAAAGGATGCCCCACGGTAATTTTGGCAGCTTTTTCAGCAACTTTTGCAGTGAAGTCTTCATAAATTTCGGCCTCGACCAGAAGGCGGGACGATGATGTACAGCGCTCTCCGTTCAACGAATATATCATGAATACGGCCGCGTCGGCGGCGCGCTCCAGATCGGCATCTTTAAACACAATAATCGGGTTTTTTCCCCCCAACTCAAAGTGCACACGTTTCAACGTATCGGCACCTTGTTTCATAATCATCGCGCCGGTGCGACTCTCACCAACAAAAGCGATGGCTTTGATATCTGGATGTTCTGTCAATGCGCGACCGGCATCTTCACCAAAGCCATTGACCATGTTCCAAACCCCTGCGGGTACGCCTGAATTCTCGGCGATTTCGATCAAAAGGCGGGCGGACAGTGGCGATAATTCGGCGGGCTTATGCACAACTGTACACCCCGCTGCCAACGCCGGGGCGATCTTCCACGTCGACAGCATGAAGGGGGTGTTCCAGGGCGTGATAATGCCGACAGGCCCGATGGGCGTGCGCGATGTCACGTTCATTTGTGTGCTGGTAAACAGTGATTTCCCATCTGCGGCAAACGGGGCCTGATCGGCGAAGAACCGGAAATTCTCGGCGCCGCGCATGGCCGCTTTAGACATAAAACGAATGGTTTGCCCGGTGTCCATCGCTTCAATAAAAGCTATTTCCTCGGCTCGGGCGACAATGCCGTCGGCGACCGCGTGCAGGATGTCGCGGCGCGCTTTTCCCGTTACGCCGGACCAGTCCGCAAAGGCCTTTTTCGCGGCTTTTGCAGCTTGGTCGATTTCGCTCGCACCGCCGCGCGATACTTGAGCCAGAGCGGTGTGGTCGGCCGGAGATTTGGTTTCAAACTGGTCGTTTGACGAAACATCTTGCCCGTCGATACGATGCATGACGCCCTGATTCCTGAACTGTTCAAGATACTCATGCGCTTTTTTTATATTGATTTCCAATGACATGGATCAAAATCCTTCATTTCTTAGGCGGTCGTGGACGGGATTGTATTTCCAAGAAAATTTCCCATCCATTTCAATGATACTGACCGATATCATAAAGTGTCCGCGTGCCAGCTCTTGTTTGAAAAAAAGCTTAGATTCCCTCAAAAGGGTCTCACCGCTATCCGTTTTTTGCGCGTCGGTGCGCCCCTCTCCTATCCGTAATATCATATCTAAAAATGCATTTTCCGGATGGTTGTCAGCGATCGAATATGCATCGTGCGCCACGGCGCGCACGCGAATGCCCGCTTCGGGAAAAAGGTTTAGATTTAACAGACACAGACGCATTTGGTTGCAGAATGTTTTCAAATTTGCGCGCTGCGCCAGATTGCTGGAATATTGAACTATCAAATGCGGCATCTTGACCTCGACCCTATATTTACTTAACTTGTTAACTAATTACTGGAAAGTCAAGGGGGTTGTTTGGTTTGCCCACTTGTAACCACTGTGTATCAGGAGTGTGATGACCAAGAACCCGAGCCTGTATGAACCGACAAGCCGCAGTTTGCCCATCTCGCTGCTGCAAACCCGTGAACTGATCATGGAGGTCGTGCGCCCAATGTTGGTGCGGCACAGCATCACCGAGCAACAATGGCGTGTTTTGCGTGTTATTTCAGAAGATGTGCGGCTTGATGCCAGCACGGTGGCAGCGCGAGCTTGCCTGTTGGCGCCGAGCGTGACCCGGATCGTCAGGGCTTTGGCAAAACGGGGCTTTATCAGTTCCGTACGGGATGTTTCAGACAAGCGCCGGACGGTTCTGCAGCTTACGGAAGCGGGTGACGCATTTCTCGAAAAGGTTTCCCCTGAAAGCGCAGAGATTTTTGCCAAGCTGCGCCGCACCGTCGGTGCAGAGCGATGGGAGCAATTGGCGACACTTCTGTCTGATATTCGCTCTGATATTCAAGCGACAGATACAGATCAAAGCGACGCAAAACCCTGATCCAATGCTGACAAAATTTTTGCTGTATCTGCCTCGTCGATGATCAGGGGGGGAGAAAAAATCACATTGGGGCCGGAGACCCGCAGCATCACGCCGGCCTCATAGGTCGCTGTTTGCAATCGCTGAATGGTATGTTTGTCAATTGGGGTTTTCCGTGCGTGGTCACTGACCAATTCCAACGCACACATCAATCCGTGGCCGCCGCGCACGTCGCCGACAAGATCGTATTTTTCTGCAATCTGGCCTAGACCTTTAAACAGCTGAGCGCCGCGCAAGCCTGCATTTGTTTTCACATCCAGGCGCTGGGTTTCTTTTAGACACGCAATCGCTGCCGCTGCGCCCACGGGATGGCCTGAATAGGTATAGCCCGACCCGATTGCCGCGCTGCCACTGGTGTCGGTTTCAAATGTTTCGGCGATCTCTTCGGCAATCATCACCGCGCCAAATGGAAAATAGCCATTGGTTATTGCTTTTGCGATGCAGCTAAAATCCGATTTTACGCCCCAATGACGCGCGCCTGTCCAGTCACCGCTGCGGCCAAACCCGGTTATGACCTCATCTGCGATCAACAAAATGCCGTGCCGAGAGCAAATTTCTCTGACTTTTGGCATGAAACTGGCGTGGGGAGGGATCACCCCTCCGGCGCCAAGAATGGGTTCCATGATCATCGCCGCAATGGTTTGTGCGCCCTGAAAGTTGATTTCATCCTCAAGCGCATTTGCGCACAAATCGGCAAGTTTTTCTGGATCGGTTTCATTGAACGGGTTGCGATAGGTATAAGGGGCGGGGATATGGAAGCATCCGGGCATCAGGGGTTCATACTGGCCGCGAAAGTTTGCGTTTCCGTTGACTGAGGCACCGCCCGTATGGGTGCCGTGATACCCTTTCTTGAGACTGAGATATTTAACACGACCCTGTGCGCCGCGCAATTTGTGGTATTGGCGCGCAAGTCGCAAGGCGATCTCGACACTGTCTGATCCACCCGATGTAAAAAATGCCCGCGTTAGCCCGTCTTCGGCAAAAAACTGGCTCAGTAAATAAGACAGCTCGATCACGGCGTCATTGCTGGTGCCCCGAAAGGTTGAGTAATAGGGCAACGTGTCAAGTTGTCTGGCAATGGCATCTTTAATCGGCTGACAGGAAAACCCTAAGTTGACGTTCCACAGTCCGCCCACAGCATCGATTACGGTATGTCCGTCCACATCGGTAATGCGTACCCCCTCGGCTTGGGTCACGATGGTGGGGGCGTTTTGCTGACTGTCTGCCGGATGCGCCATAGGGTGCCACATGTGGCGGGCGTTATGTTCTTTGAGAAAGTTCTCGTTCTTCATTCATTTGCTCCAATTTCAGATGCCGCTTTGCTATGTTCATCCCATACGTCATCCAGCTTGGTAGGCACGCGGCCGCCCCAGTGCGCCGTGATGGATCGGGCCGCGATGATGAGTTGGCTTTTGATGGTGTGGTCGAGACGCGCATTTATCCTGTATGCCGGGGCTGCGACGGCAATGGCGCCTGCCACTGTACCACTGTCGTCGAACACCGGCGCGCCAATGCCGTGTACCCCGGTTTCAAATGTCTGGTTTGCGATGCCAAACCCTGTTTTGCGCGTGTTTGTAAGACGCTCTTCAAGGTCCTGGGGGGTCGTCACTGTGTGCTCGGTGAACCGCGCAAGCGGCGCATAGCTTTGCTGCCGCAGCGTGTCGCCTGAAAACGCAAGCACTGCAAGGCCGGAGCCGCTTGCATGCAGCGGAAGGGTCTTTTCGTTAACCACGACGCCGGTGCTATGCGCTTGGGACGTTTGACGGGCCAGTGTCACTAATTTGGCGCCCTGTAAAAGCGAGGCATGGGCGGTCTCGCCGGTTGTTTGTGCTAAAATGGCCAAGGGCTGTTTCACCGACACGGCCCTTGGCACCGTGGCTTCGCGCAGTCGGCTAAGCGGCAAAACCGCCGGTCCCAGTCTGTAGTGTGATGTCCTTGGATTCTTTTCGATGAATCCACTCTTTTCGAGGGCTGACAGATGCCGGTAGACGGTTGCTTTGTCACGTGCGGCAGCTCGGGCGAATTCGGATAGGCCCAATTCAGGCGTCTCGGACGAAAAATAATTCAAGAGTTCAAGCGCTTTAGTGACGGTGCTCATAGGGCGGATTTAAAGACCTATTTTTGGTAACAGAGAATAAAAAAAGTCAGAGAGCAAATGACAGATAAAACAATGTGGTGCAAGCTTAATTGAACTATCGGTTCATTTATTGAACCAAAATATCACCGAAATCTGGTTTCTGCAGGTCTGCTTTAACAGTTTGAGAGAGGGTTGTTTTGGGTGCCGCACCGCCGATGAAACGCCCACCTCGCGGACAGAGATTGAAATAATATGTCTTGTCATAGATATTTTTTTATGCGCAACTTTGAAAATAATAGGCAAAAAATTGGATGTATACGTCATGACCGACGGCATTTTAAAGCTTGATACGGTTCCTGCCGGGGCCAGTTCGGTCGCAATTGCGACCCAACGGCTTTCTCGTTTGCTGACTGGTCAACTGGGAACACTTTTGGCGCAACAGAGCAACCTTAGTCTTGTTGATTGGCGGATTTGTGTGGGATTGGCCGATCAGTCCTGGATCAGTCAAACTGCCTTGGTTGGGTTTACGAAAATGCAACAGGCCCAGGTCAGCCGCTCGCTGTCAATGTTGGAGCGGCGTGGCTTGATCAAAGCCAGCCGCAATAAAACCGATCGCCGGATCCGGCAATTTGCGCTGAGTGATCAGGGCAGGGCGCATTTCTATCAGACATTGCCGGTGGTCGCCGCATATTGTCAGGGCGTTGATCAGATTCTCACTGACAGTGAACTGACGTTGTTTTTGACGCTAGCTGAAAAAATTGCCAATGCATCTGTTAAGGATCAGGCGTCTTTAAATCGAGGTTTGGAAGAAGCAGTTTTGTAACAAAACCGGAGACAGGCACAAAGATGTTTGGGACGGTCGATACCATTGAAGGAGGACAGAGATGATGAAAATAGGAACGAAATTCACGGCCGCTATTGTGGGCAGTATGATGTTAGCCTCAAGCCTAGTACAAGCTGCAGACTGGCAACCTGATGGAGATATCCGGTTACAAATCGGGTTTGGTGCCGGCGGGTCTACGGATGTGATGGGACGCGTCTTGGCAAAGACCATCGAAGAACAGACAGGCTGGAATGTGATTGCTGAGAACAAAACTGGTGGTGGCGGCATGGCAATGTTCACCATGATTTCGAAAATGCCAAAAAATAACAATATTGTTGGACTTGGCGTAAATATGCCGGTTATGATCAATCTGGTCAAGCGACCCGACGATGTAGCGTTTAATCTCGACAGCTTTGACTATCTCGGCACTATGGCGCGGGCACAACTGGCCCTGATTAGCCGCGCAGATGCGCCCTTTAACACGCTTGCAGAGATGGTTGCCTATTCAAAAGCAAACGACGGCGTTGCGGTAGGGTTTGGCGCGGCACCGCAAAAATTGTTGATGGAAGTAGTAAATAAACAGGATGATGCGGGCTTTCGTTTTGTCTCTACCAAAGGTGAGGCTGAGACCCAAAAACTCTTGCTGGGGGGGCAAATTCTTGCTGGGTTCTCGGCTGGGACCCATGTGCCCTATCTCAAGTCTGGCGACTTTAAGATGATTGCAGTGGGCAACAATGCCCGACATAATTATGCGCCAGAAACACAATCCTTCGTCGAACAGGGGTATAATGCTTATGTTGATCCCTATTGGTTCATGGCAATGACAGCGGGCACTGACCCTGCAGCGACCAAGGCGATTACAGCGGCAGTCGCGGCGGCGGTCAATTCGGATGCTGTGGCAGAAATTGTGGCAAATGCGGCCTCAAGTGCACCATTAAACCTTGGACCGGAAGGCACAAAAAAAATGTTGGTTGATGGGATTGAGAACGTAAAAGTCCTGTTTGGGCAATAATATTTATCGAGGCATCACCAGCTTTATGGTGGTGCCTCTCACAGAAGGCCGGGGTGGTTTAACTTGACAAAATCCGCAGACCGAGCATCGGGTGCATTTTTTTCAATATTTGGACTTTTGCTCTATTTCTACATAATTCCCAATCATATTGAACCCGTCGATACCGGTTGGGTCTATCCCAGTACGATCCCGAATGCGGTTGCGATCATTCTCGTCCTCTCCGGCACCGCAGTTTTCTGTACACCAACACGCCATTGTGCCCGCCCCGCCAGCGAAGTTGCCCGTGCCGGACTTTTTCTGGCGGTGCTTTGTTTCGGGATTTGGCTCATTTCAAAGGTTGGGTTTATCTGGGCCGCACCTGGTGTTGCGGTCGGGCTTATGGCGTTGATGGGGGAGCGCCGTGGATTTTGGCTGCTGATGGGCGCTGGTGCGACACCGGCGGTTATCTGGCTGTTAGTCGACGTGCTGCTTGATCGCAGTTTACCTTAGATGCAGATAAAACGATGGTAGATTTTTCAACAATTCTGGCGGGCTTTGGCGATGCGTTCACTCTGTGGAACCTGAGTTTTGTCTTTTTCGGAGTTGTTGTTGGCCAATTCGTTGGTGCAGTACCCGGTATTGGACCGGTGATGGCGATGGCGATTGCAATTCCCTTTACCTTTGGCCTGGATACTTTGCCGGCTATCGCTTTTTTGGTTGGGGTGAATAAAGGGGGTTTGGTCGGTGGGGCAATCCCGGCTGTTTTGATGAATACGCCCGGTACGCCAGACGCGGCCGCAACTGCGCTTGACGGCTATCCGTTAGCCAAGAAGGGCAAGCCGTTGAAAGCCACTAAAATGGCCCTGTTTTCATCTGTGACCGGTGATACGTTCAGCGATGTGGTTCTCATCACGGTCTCAGCCCCTCTGGCTGTTCTTGCCCTTAGGATGGGTCCGGTTGAAGTTTTTGCGCTGATGATTTTTGCGTTTTCAATCCTGTCGGGCTTGATCGGACAGTCCTTGGTGAAGGGGGTTATCGCAGCCGCACTTGGCTTGCTGGCGGCATCAATCGGGGCAGATCCAGAACATTATACTCCGCGTTTAATCTTTGGCTATTACGAAGTTTATGACGGTTTGCCATTGGCTTCTGTCGCGATTGGCATGCTGGCAATTTCCGAAATTATACGGCGCTTGTCGCAAATGCGCGGTCACGTACAACCAGCCATTATTATTGACGAGACTGGCAACAAGGATGACCGGCGGGTGACGTTTGCGGAATATTGGGGGTGTCGGTTTACCATGCTGCGCGGGGCCATGATCGGCACAGTGTTGGGGGCCCTTCCGGGGATTGGGTCAACGGCTGCTGCATTCATGTCTTACGCGACGGCCAAGGCCAGTTCCAAAGACCCTGAAAGCTTTGGTAAAGGGAGTTTGCACGGAATAGCCGCAGCAGAATCGGCAAATTCTGCCGTTGTTGGGGCGAACCTGATCCCCCTGCTGACGCTCGGTATTCCCGGCAGCGTTGGCGCAGCTTTGATAATCAGTGCTTTTATGATCCATGGTGTGCAACCGGGCCCGCTTTTGTTTATTGATCAAGGCCGGCTTATCTATGGCTTGTTTGGCGCGATGGTTATGGCAAATGTGATTAATCTGCTGATTGGTCAAATCGGATTGCGGGTTTGGATAAAGGTTGTTTCAGCACCTGAATCGATGATATTTGCCTCGGCTTTATTGCTCTGCATCGTTGGGGTCAGCATGGCCACTGGCGGTTTGTTCGGTGTTGCGGTGATGCTGGTTTTTGCCGCGCTCGGGTATCTTATGACAGTGTTTGGGTATTCTGTAGTGATTTTCATTATTGCATTTTTCCTGGGCCCGCGTTTTGAGATGTCTCTGTCCCAAAGTCTTGCGATTACCAACGGTGATCTGAGCAAAATCGTTGATTACCCAATCGCGCTGGCTTTGCTGTTGCTGGCCGCAGGATCGGTTTGGTGGCTGACATGGAAGAGTCCAAAAGCCACAGAAGAAATAACAGGCGATCCCACCAGCCACAAATGATAGCTGGCAGAGTATTTGCGGGCCAAGGGCTTGTTTCACTCAGGGCAGAGCCAGATAAGATAAGAAAAGAGAACAGAATGAGCAAGAATATCCTCTTTATCATGTGTGACCAATTGCGGTTTGATTATCTGGGCTGTGCCGGCCACCCACATTTGAAAACGCCACATATCGATGCGCTTGCGGCGCGCGGTGTGCGTTTTGAACGCGCTTATGTACAATCGCCCATCTGCGGACCAAGCCGGATGAGTTTCTATACCGGTCGCTATGTGCGCTCTCATGGGTCAACGTGGAACAATTTTCCTCTGCGGGTGGGCGAGATGACGCTTGGGGATCATATGTCTGAACTTGGGGTCCGCACGGTGCTGTGTGGCAAAACCCATATGGCGGCCGATATTGCTGGTATGCAGCGCCTTGGGATCGATCCTGGATCGGGAATCGGCAATAAGATCGCTGAATGTGGGTTTGAAGTATTTGATCGTCTTGATGGCTTGCATCCCGATGGGGCCAAACAGCCAAGTCATTATAATTCTCACCTTGAAGAACTGGGTTTTGAGGGCCCCAATCCTTGGGAACAATGGGCAAATTCAGCCGAAGGCGATGATGGAGAGCTGCTTTCGGGCTGGTTGATGTCCCATGCCAACAGGCCCGCCCGGGTGGCTGAAGAGCACGGCGAGACCACCTATACAACCAGCCGCGCGATTGAGTTTATGGAAGGTGCTGGCGATACCCCTTGGTGTTTGCATCTCAGCTATATCAAGCCCCATTGGCCCTATCTTGTGCCGGCACCCTATCACAATTTGTACGGCCCAGAGCACGTCCAGCCGGTGGTACGCTCTGAGGCCGAAAAGCAAAGCCCACATCCGGTGTTGGCGGCTTATCATCAACATCGGTTTTCACAAGTGTTCTCCCGCGAAGAAGTACGGGCGCGGGTCATCCCCGCCTATATGGGTTTGATTGCCCAAATCGATGATCAGATCGGTCGGTTGATGGCTTGGATGGATGAAAAACAGCTGAGCCAAGACACGCTGATCGTGTTTACCTCAGATCACGGCGATTATCTGGGCGATCACTGGCTGGGGGAAAAAGAACTGTTTCACGACCCCTCAGTCAAGGTTCCGATGATCGTTGTGGATCCGTCCAAACCGGCAGATGTGACCCGTGGCAGTGTCAATGCAGCCTTGGTTGAGGCCATTGATATGGTGCCAACCTTTATCGACTGGATGGGGGGGGCGCCAAAGCCAAATATCGTCGAGGGTCGATCGCTCTTGCCACTTTTGCACGGGACGTCGAACGTCAAATGGCGTCAGATTACGATTAGTGAATATGACTATTCAATGCGCAAAGCCCGTAAAATACTGGATCAGCCGGTGTCGGATTGCCGGGTGGTCATGGTATTTGACGGGCGCTGGAAGTACATCCATTTTGAAGGATTTCGCGCGATGTTGTTCGACACTGAAAATGATCCCGATGAGCTTTGCGATTTGGGGGACGTATCGTGTTACCCCGAACATGCCGCGCATCACTCACGGCTGGAGGCTGCGTTAAATACATGGGCGCGCGGGCATCACAACCGCGTGACCACAACCGATGAAGAGATCAAAACCCGCGCAGGGTCCGAGTTTTCACGCGGGATCTATATTGGCTTTTGGGACGAAGATGATGTGTTGCAGGCCAAGCGCAGCAACAGCGGCGAGGGCGGCAATTAGCGTCGAAAACCAGTTGCCTTGTAAATCACTGTGATCCGTAGTTCAGATCAGAGGGCAGCGGCGGATGGTCCACTGCGGATCCGTTGCCGCATCATTTCGGTGGCGTGATCAAAACGTTGCATGTTTTGTTCCGAGCGGGCGCTGACCTGTGCGCCCTCTGCCAGCGCCAGTGCGGCTGCGGCCTCTTTACTTGGATCGCAGACGTTGCAAATACTGCCGTCTTGGGCGGCGAGGGCAAAAACCTCTTGCAACCAGGCCAATGTCTGCCCCCGAAAGTCGGCAATTTGCCGAAGTGTTTCCTCAGTCAGCGTATCGCGGCCCATTGACAGGGCCACACAGAGGCAAAGTGTATCGCCCCCGTTCAAAGCGGTTCTGTAAAGGTCGAGAAACCCTAGAATTCGGTCGCCACTGGAGTTCAGGTCTTGGTCTAACTTCGCCAGTTTTTTGGCAATTGCCCCTTTGTAACGCGTCATAAGGGCGGTGATTAGATCGGTTTTGGCTGGAAAATGATAATGGATACTGGCTGTGCGGATACCAACGTGTTTGCTCAGATCTGCATAGCTAAAGCCGTCATGACCATGGCGCCTTGCCGCCCATTCGGCGGCGTCAAGAAGTACGGTTTTTGTATCTGCCTTCACCATGGCCTCAAGTCTCCAATCTCATGACAACATCCTCGGCTGCAGTCAAAGCACCTTCCAGAAAGCCCCCAAATTGCGACGCAATTTCGGTTGACCCCATGATCAGTTTGCCCTGCCAAAGATTTCGCAGCGCGCTTGGCAGGCCATAACGGGGATGCCCCCCTAGTGCTTGGTGGTCAAGGGCAGAGGCAGTTTGGGGCGCATATGCCCAATCGCGCAGCTCGGTTTTCTGCGGTTTGAGCGCCTCAGGACCGAACAGACGGCCCAATTGCGCGATGCTGGCAGCGCGCAGGGCATCGCTTTGACCGTCGCGCTGGGCTGCAGGCACGCCGATAAACCCAAACAAGGCACCGGGTGAGCCGTCCATTGCCGACGCGTCATGAATTTCCACCATCGGGCCGTGTCGACTCATGGCATCGCCTGACAGTCCCTCGTCGCGCCAGAACGGGCGCGCGTAAGTGGCCACAAATTTGGCCTGTCCGCCCATCCATGTGGGGATGTTGATCAGCGATTGCCGGACGGCTGCATCAAAATCAGGCGTGATTTTAATCGTTGCAATCACTCGTGGTGGGATTGCCAGTACAATTTGCCCTGCGGTGATCGTATCGCCATTGGCAAAGGTGACGGTGCCGGACTGATCGATTTCAACAACCGGCGCATCAAGTTTCAGCCGCGCCGGGGCAATCTGTGACGCAAGAGCTGTGACCAGCGCCATCATGCCGCCCTCAATGCGGTACGAGCCCTCCATCGATGCATAGCCCACGCCCCGCTGGACCGCGCCGTTTTCGTCTTCGTATGACAAGTTGCCTGCGGCGTGTTGCGAAAAGACCGTCAACCCCAGCCGTCGGGTTAAAGTGTCCATACGCGGTTGGCCGGGCCAAAACCATGAGGGGCCAAGATCAAATGCAGATCCGCCATCGCGTAGCACGTCAATACGCCCACCCAAACGATCGCGGGCCTCGACAAGCATAAAGTCTCGGCCCGCTTGTTGCAGTTTATCGGCTAAGGCAAGCCCAGAAAGACCACCGCCGACGATAAGAATATCGGTATGCATTAGAAAGCCTCTGATTGGGGCCGCAGATCAATTTCATGCGACCAGACTGATTGGGGTTGATTTGCAATCTGCCAAAAGGTTTCGGCGATATCGTCTGGTGACATCATCTTTAAGGGGTCCATCTTGTGCAAGGCACGGCTTTGGGCGGTGTCGACAATACCGTCCAGAATAATATGAGCGACATGGATGCCGGCTGGCTGGAATTCACGTGCAAACGACTGCGTCAACCCCCTCAAAGCGAATTTAGCGGCAGTGAATGCGGCAAAATTTGCGCCGCCGCGCAGGCTGGCGGTTGCCCCTGATACCAGGAAAGAACCACCACCACCCCGCACCATAGGCTGGAGAGTGCTTTGTCCAAGAAGCACGGCGCTAAGGGTCATTGCACGCCAACTGTCAATAAAGTCGCTTTCGGTCAATTCCAGAAAAGGCCTAATCACCAGATGAGCCGGGTTGTGTACCACGATTTTTGGCGTTCCGTAGGCGGAAATCAGCCCGGCAATAACCGATCTGACGGCGTTTGCATCCGTCAGATCACAGGCGCGGATATCCAGATCGCTGTCTGTCGCGCCTGATCTGCTTAGGCCAACAACCGTCATGCCGTTGGCGATAAAGCGGCGCATCAGCGCCTGGCCCAACCCTGGGCCAGCGCCTGCAACCAAGGCAAAGGGTTGATGTGCCATGGATTAGACCGCCGGCGCTTTGGCATAGGGTAAATGGCCTGATTTTACCCAGATTTTTGCCCCTTCAGGACCCGCTTTGGCTGTTATGTGTGATCCAGATGGACTGCGCAACCAAGAGCCTGTTCGCAACTCATCATCGCTTTCTGTGATGGTTCCGCTGAGGACCAGAACCTCGACTCCTCCGATGGCATCCAGTGTCACTTTAGTGTTGGCCTCTGCCTCAATATAGCGCACCGTTTCACGGTCATCGCTATGTAACACTGCGGCTTTAACCCCCGCCTGCATCGGTTCTGCGGATTGGGCCATATCGACATGGAACTGGTTGCGATCCTCCATATCAAACTGCCACAGTTTTACGAAAATGGTACAGCCTTCGTCCGATCCGGGGGTGTGACTTGTGGTGGGCGGATTGCGGACATAGGTGCCCGCTGGAAAATCGCCATGTTCGTCCTGAAAGACGCCGTCTAGGACGATAAACTCTTCACCCCCGGTATGAGTATGGGCCGAAAATTTACTGTTTGGCGCGTACCGTACGATTGTCGTGGCGCGCGCGACCTCACCGCCAATGCGATCCAACATACGCCGGTCAACCCCGGGCATTGGCGAGGCCTGCCAAGGTTCATTGTCAGAGTGTACGACGACGCGCTTACTGAAGTCTGAATGAAGTTCCATAGTCTTTTCCTTAAATTTATAAATTCACTTAAGCCGCGATACTGGGTCTTTGGGCCATTTGGGCACGCCATTTGATCAAGTTGTGCAGATTTTCGGGGATATCAACCTTGGCGAAATCGGCAAACGCCAGCCCGGCAAATGCGGTGATATCGGCCATAGAAAACTGGTCTCCTGCCAGAAAATCGCTCGTGCTCAAGACACGGTCCAAATATGCCATCGTTTGGGTTGCGGCCTCGCGTTGTCTCAGGCCCCAATCGCTATTTTGATATGTTTCTAGCTCTGGACCAAGCCCGTCGGTGGCAAAATGAAAATAAGCGCCGACGGCGTCGACCAATCCGTTTTCTGCGCGTCGGTTCATCATATGAATGACGGCGCGGTCTTTGGGGGTTTTGCCAAAAAGCGACGGGCCCTCAAAGGTGCCATCGATATATTCGGTGATTGCGGTCACTTGCGAAATATATGTGCCGTCGTCTAATTGTGCGCAGGGTACCGACGCGTCGGGGTTTATTGCCTTGAATGCGTCTGTGCGATGTTCCCCGTTCATGACATCAACCGATACAAATTCGACTTTGTCGGTCGCGCCCTTTTCGGCCAAAGCGATGCGCACACGGGCTGGATTTGGAAAGCCTTCGATATCAAAAATCTTCATTTTTTAATTCCCTCTGATTCTAAATTACTTTACCTACTTACTAGTAGATAGATTTATATGCAAGTCCAGAGTTTACTTTTTTTAAAGTCGCTGAATTTGATATTTCGATAAAAGGCAGCGATGTTTCCCGCCAAGATCTCAAGGCAGTGGGTCGTAACTTAGTTTTGGTCATGACCCACGCCACTGTATTGGGCAAGGTCCAGCTAGGTCGTTGTGCCGGTTCAGCCTTGCACGCCTTTTTCAAAAAAGGAGGGCCGTTTGGCGCGATGTACGGGGGCGGCGTCCCTCGTGGTAAACTCATAGTTTTTGTCGACGCCGCGACGGTACGTTTTGACCTGTAAATCTACGTCAGAATAATATCCATTTTCCTCGTCTGCTCGGGTTCCGATTTCGAAAAGGATCACATCGTGTTCCGATTTGTTTAGGATGCTTTGACCATTTGCAACGCCGGCTTTAAACCCTGCACAATCCCCAGCGTAAAGAGGGTGCTCTCCGGCGTCATCCACCAAGGTTGCGATCCCGGACATAATGATGACAAACTCATCCTCGTTCATATGCCAATGACGCAAAGACGTGCCTGTGCCCGGTGGCAAGATCGTTCTGTTAACCCCAAATTGGGTCAAACCCGCAGCGTCGCCGACGCGGTTAGTTTGTATTCTATCCGTCAGGCCTTGTGTGTAGGTGGCAAGTTGAGGCGGTAGACGCCCCGTTAGAAGCTCAAGGTGATTCAAGTCAATTTTTGGCATGGTTGCTCCAATCTAAAGGCGATTATCCTATGTGTGGGGCTTTTGTGACTGCGCCCTTAATAGGCGCGCGTAATCACTTTCAGGCTAGAGTATATGGTCGAGAAAATCAATCATTGGAGGTTTTCAGTCATTGAAAATCCCCAATTAGTAGTTCGGCAAACTTACACTTAGATTTGCGGTAGGGGTTGATCTGGTCTTTGTTCGCCAGGTTTTGCCGTTTTCTAGACGTGCAACCTTCATGACGGTATCGACGCAACACTTCGGAAAAATTGCCAGACTATGAGGTGCCAAGATGTCTTGGTTTTCATAAAGACTGCGACCACGCTCTCTTTTGTTATTGGATAGTATTTTACCGAATATTAAGTTGAATTTCGCAAGTTTGAGGGTTTTGCCTGAAGGGTGAATGTGAAATTACCAGTCGGGATGAAAACAAGGCAACATCGCGTCGAGGTCCCATGCTGCAAAGGCCACTTCGAATTGTTTGAAAACAGAAATAGGTATGACCCTTGTTGGGTTTACCTTGTATCAGACATTATCGAGTCAAAGGTATTGGCTGTCGGGTATTTTGAAAAATAAGATTTTGTTCACTTGGTACAGACTGTTAGTGGGTCTCAATCTCATGTTGATGCGTTTGACTTTTATTTTGGGATACTTTGCAATTTAACTCCAATGCGGGTGACAATTAAGGCGCTTGTAATGGAAACCCACTGGACCAATAGTGTACTTTATAGGGGCATTCTCTATTTTTGGACTTTTCTTCTGAGTTGATGTGGGTCTTGTATAAGGGAGATAGATTATGAAAATTGCCGGTGGCTGTTATTGTGGTGAAATTCGCTTTGAAGCAGAGGGTGCATTAGAGGCGGCTTTTCAGTGCCACTGTCGTGAGTGTCAGTATATTACCGGAGGCAATCCAAATATTGTTATGGTGTTTGCCCAGCGTGATTTTCGTTATATTTCGGGCAACCCGGCAAAGTTCGCCCGCACAGATTTACCAACGCCGGTCGAGCGATATTTCTGTCAAGATTGCGGCACTGCCATAGGCAGCATAAGCCCATCGCGCCCCAATTCGATGATAGTCAAAGTTGGGACCTTGGATGATCCAAGCGTCTTTACCGCCAAGGCTGCGATATTCACTTGCGATCAGCAATCATTCCATCATGTTCCGGAGGGCCTGCCTAGTTTTGACAAGCGGCCCCCAAAGAAAAGTTGAGGCCGCTTGGGGCGCAGGCCGATGCCCGATAATCGCCGATTATGAATAAGGCCGCCTTGACAAAGGGGCGCATGAGAGCGCTTCGGTGCCCGTGTTATCTGCTTTTCCACCAATCCTTGAAGGCAAAATATCGGTTGATCGTTGGCATAAACCAAGGACGACCGTCGTAAAATGGTAATCTTGCAGGGGGCGGGCTGGAAAATATGCTGGGCCTGTTTCCAATTCCCAAGGCGGTTTCAGCGACTTTCCGGCCCATCCAGCGGGCCCAAACCGTGCCTGATCCGGCATATCCTGCAGCGTAAAAAATTTTATCATGCTCAAAGATAACTGGCAAGCGTGAGGTGGTGAAGGCGACATTTCCCAACCAGCAGTAATCGACTCCACAGTCTGATAAGTCTGGAAAAATCTGGGTCAGGCGGTTTTTGAGGTATTGCACTGACTGTTCAGATGGGGTGACTTTGTCCATGCTTCGCGAGCCCAGCAAGATGCGGTCCCTGTCTGGTGTGGGGCGAAAATAGCTAAATAGATTTGCAGTATTTCCGTACATACGGTGCTTTGGCATTAACGCCTGAACTTTCTCATGCCCTAAAACCTCTGTCACGATAATACAGCTTTGGGCAGGGACCAGCCGGCGCCTTAAAAACTGTCCAAAACGTTCTTTGGTTCCCGTATAGGCATTGGTCGCGATAATGACTTTGCCGGCGGTTATTGTGCCTCGGTCAGTGATGACCGATTTCTGACTGGGTGTCAGGTCGGTGATGTCTTTTACGGTTGTATCGGAATGGATCACCACACCGGCCGACTGGGCGGTGCGCAGCAAGCCAGCGAAAAACTTTCCCGGATGATAGCCACCAATTTCTTCGCGGACCATGCCACCAAAAAATAGATCTGTTGCAATCTCGCTGTGTTGTGCGGATTTTGGGACCATATGCGCGGCATGTCCGTCGATGTTATTTAAACTTTCAACCTCACGCGCTTGTGCGTCATAATCAGATTGGCACATGGCCCCGGTGAACCGCCCGGTCATTTGCAGATCGCAATCTATTTTTTCCTCGCTGCAAAATTTCGCCAGATCGACGCGTGCCTCTATTCCCTCGGCATAAACCTCATCGGCAAATGCCCGGCCGTAGGTTTTGCGCAACGCACTGTGAGAAGGCCTGATATTGCCACTGCAAATGCCACCATTGCGGGTCGAGGCGCCAAACCCTGGTGTGCCGCTGTCAAGGACAACAACCGACCGGCCCTGTCGCGCAATGGTAAGGGCGGCTGAAAGGCCGGTAAAGCCCCCACCCACGATGACAAACTCTGCGTCTGACAGCAGCCCGTCGGAATTGTTTTCGGCGATCAATGGTGTGTCTATATCCCACCAGAACGGGCTAAGTTTCATAATCATATCCAAATGCGGGCAATAGCTATGGAAACGGTCTTTCAACTATTGCAGGATGTACTTCTCAGTGTGCTAGACGGTATCTTCCGGTCTTCATTGCAAATCTTTTACTAAATTTCGAGAAAACGGGAAACTCATATTGTCATTCGTGTAATGGCACAGTTCTTTTACAGGTAATAATCACACTTAATCAGGAAACAGCATCCATGTGAGAGCTGTCGGGGCATCAAAACGGCTGCGTGGATTGCAACGGAAAAGGTGCGTCATGGGGGCGGCTAAGATGCCCGCGCGGATATCTGGAGTATACTAAGCGATGAGATGAGCTAATGTTTAGAATGGGCGATTATTTATCAATTTTTCATCGAGGCACTATCGTGTGCTCAACTGTATCCAGCATTTTGAACCACCGGAATGAAAACTCTTAGCAGAAAATATAGCATAAAGCGAACAGGGCAGCGGTATGATAGGCCCAATTGATGCGGCGCGTGCGGTCCGAGGCTGCGAAAGTCCAAGTCTGATCTAGTTTGGATGCTCTAAGATCACTCTCTTTAATACTTTAGGGCTTTAATACTTTAGGGCGCTGTGCGAAATGCTGAGAGGAAAAGGGCAACGCATTCAGTTCAAGCCCTTAAGCTTGAAATCTTGATCCATATAAACGAGATTTTCTTGAATCGTTGTGTTCCTCAACCCATAATCGCCTTTAAGTTTTATCAACTTTGCGGGTATGCTGGTGGCCATGGATATTGCCTTGGCTTCGTCTATACCGACTTGCCGTATCAGCGTTTCAATTGAATGTGGCATATCGATATCGGCGCCGGCGAGCGTGCCATCAAGAAGGCGCAATGTTCCTTTCCGGCGAAAAACTTTGCGTCCGTTCAAGGTAAAATGTGACAGATTTGAGCCTGCCGCGGCCATGGCGTCAGTGACAAGGTAAATTTCACCAGATCCTCTTTTGGCCCGCAGAGCGGCTCGCATCGAGGCGGGATGCACGTGCACGCCATCGGCGATCAACCCGGCAGACACATTATCGCTGTCTAAAGTTGCGCCCACAAGGCCGGGGTTGCGACTGCCAAGTTTCTCCATTGCATTGAATAAATGGGTTGTGTTGCGGGCCCCGGCGGCAACGTAGCCCATACAGGTGTCGTAATCTGCATTTGTATGGCCCAGAGATATGATCACACCCGCTTTTGCGAGGCTATGTATTTGAGCTAGGGTGACGGATTCTGGGGCGACCGTCAGCATGACATTGGGAAGGCGTTGTGCGGCCTCTGCAATCATATTGAGATCGGCGTCGGACATATTGCGGATCAGGGACGGTTCATGCGCCCCTTTACGAGCGATTGATAAATGCGGGCCTTCGAGATGAATTCCGGCAATGCCTGGGACACCCTTTGCAAGTGCTGCTGTGACCGCATCAATTGCGGCTTGGCTACGCGCCTGCGTGTCGGTGATAAGTGTTGGCAGAAAAGTATACGTTCCCAATCGTCTATGGGCCTGCGAGATGACCTCAAGAGTTTGAAGGGTTTGGTCATCATTGAACATAACGCCCCCCCCACCGTTTACTTGCAAATCTACGAACCCCGGCATTAGATACCCACCATCGAGATGCCGAATTTCGCAAATAGCCGGCAGACCCTCGGGGTCTTTTATCCCAACAATCTGGTCATCTTCGCACAAAAGGGCTTTGCCTTTTTGCAGAGTAATGCCATCGTGAATGGCCGCGCCGAGCAGTGCAGTGAATGACATATCTTAGACTGTTTCTGTGATTTTTGTAAGATGGCGTGGCGCATCCGGGTCTATCTTCATTGATCGTGCGGTGGCTTCAACCATCGCGTAAAAGCTTGCGATTAAAGGGATGGGGTCTGTCAAAGGATGCCCCGTGCGAACAGAGGGTAAGATATGCGCATGTTTCGCTTGCGGTGAGGTCACGAAAACCGACGCCCCTTTTTGGGCCAGTGTGTCTGCAACCTGCACCAAGCTGTCTTCCGCGTGATCTTGTGCCGTGAGCGCAAGAACTGGAAAACCTTGGCCAACAAGGGATACAGGCCCATGTAAAACCTCGGCTGAAGAATAGGATTCTGCATGTAATTGGCAGGTTTCCTTGAATTTGAGAGCTGCTTCATTTGATATAGCAAGCGTTGGACCGCGCCCCAAACAAAACAGTGATCCCGGGTTGTTCACGGCGTTGGACAGGGCGGGCCAAAATTCTTGTACTGAATGTTCAAGTAAATCGGGCAGGTCATGAATTGCTTTTAAAAGGCTTTGATCATTTTTCCATTCTGCCAAGAGCCAAATCAATGAAACCATTGAGGTTACGAATGTTTTTGTGGCAGCAACACTTTTTTCGGGGCCGGCATAAAGGGGCAAGCAGTGATTGCTTAGTTGGGCCAGGGGCGAGGTGTGGTCATTGGTAAAGGTACACGTCAGAGCGCCGGAGGCACGAGCCGAGCGAACCATTTCCACAATGTCAGGGCTTTTGCCCGATTGAGATACCGCGATGCAGGCGCTTCCGGCAAGGTGTAAACTGCGTTTGTAAATCGACGCCACAGATGGGCCTATAGACGCCACGGGCAACCCCAATGACAATTCGCTCGCATATTTGAGATAGGTCGCGGCATGGTCCGATGATCCGCGTGCAACGCTGGTCAAAAACGCTGGATTACAATCACGCAAGCCAGCGGCCGTTTGCTTCATATTCGCAGCACCATGGGTTAAAAGACGATCAACAGCAGAGGGAATTTCATCGATTTCCCGGCGCATTTGAGTGACTTGGTGGGCCATGAGCATTTTATTCCTTTGCAAGGCGAAGTTCTGCTACAAAATTGTAAGCGTCTCCGCGATAAATAGACTTTGTGAATTCAGCAATGCGCCCGTCTGGCAAATAAGACGTGCGCTCAATTTTTAATCCTGCGCGCCCCGGCTCAACTTGGAGAAGTTCGGCGTCTTTTGGTCCCAGATTGATGGCGGAAATCTTTTGCAAAGCACGCACGGGCCGCAGCCCTGCCTCCTCCAGTGTGGCATAAAGTGATGAGCCAACGATAAGCGGGTTTGGTAAGATGCTTATTGGTAAAGCGGCGCGTTCAATCGCCATTGGGTTACCTCCTGCGATGCGCAATCGGACAACACGCGTAACCGAGGCGTCAGGCGTAAGACCTAAAGTGATCACCTCATCCGGCGAGGGCATGAAAAGACCGCGTTCCAGCCAATGCGACGATGAGTTTAGGCCGCGTCGGGACATGTCTTCTGTGAACGATGTCAAGCGCGATAGAGACTGTTCAATTTTCGGGGTATGTATCGCAATGAAGGATCCTGACCCGTGCTTCTGGATAATAAGCCCATCTTTGACCAAAGCTTGAATGGCTTTGCGCACGGTGACGCGTGACAGGGTGGTTATCGTGGCGATTTCACGTTCTGGTGGCAGAGGCTTCCCCGGTGATAATACGGCTTGATCAACGCTGTCTGAAATGCGCTGTCGCAACTGCAAATATCGCGGTCCACCATCTTCCCGAAGCCAAAGGTCAGGGGCAAGGAAATTTGTAATCGTCATGATGCGCACCCGTTGCGTTCAGCGCAGCGCAACTGGTCCTGCTGTGGTGGTGCAATAATAGGAGTTTCTGCCAAAGCAATGCCGCCATGGTGGACATTCGCAAGAAGCTCATTTTCGGTCAGGTTAATCCCATTCATAAAATACCTTTATAATACCTATTTGTAAATGAAAAGTGTTTTTGGCTGAATTTGCGAAATTATACGCTTTTATAGCGATTATTTCTTTACTTTTGATATTATAATAGACAAAAGATAGTAAAGTGGTATTGTATTGGAGTTAGGAGAATCAAATGCTGTTAAGAGAAACTGAAATGCAACCGGGGCCACAGGCCTGTATCGACACCATGTCAGTTGAGGATGCGGGGCACGCCTTGATTGCGGCCCAAGAAAAGGCTGTTCGTGCGGTCAATTCAGCAATGCCGCAACTTCGTCAGGCGGCTGAACTGGCTGCGGATACTCTGTGTTCAGGGGGGGCCGTCAATTATGTTGCGGCCGGGAGCTCGGGGTTAATGGCGTTGTCTGACGGAGTTGAATTGCCCGGAACGTTTGGTATTGCCCAGGAACAAATTAGAATTTTTATGGCAGGAGGGGTGCCCATTGATGGCGAAATGGCGGCTGAAATAGAAGATGACTTGTCAGGTGCTGATGATATTGTTGATCGCTTAGGAATAGATGATCTGGTGATCGCGCTGAGCGCCAGTGGCAGCACGCCCTATTCATGCGAGATCGCCAAAAAGGCACATGCCAAAGGGATCAAAGTTATTGCCATTACCAACAACCCGGCAACGCCTCTGTTGGATCTTGCGGATGTGGCAATCGTCTTGCCCACTCGCGCTGAAGTATTGGCGGGTTCCACTCGACTTGGTGCTGGTACCGCGCAGAAGGTTGCTCTCAACGTCATTTCAACATTGGCTGCCGTGCAATTGGGCCATGTTTTTCAAGGTATGATGGTAAACTTAAAAGCAGATAACGCAAAGCTTCGGGGCCGGGCTGTCGGCATTGTGGCAAATATTGCAAGTGTTTCCGAACACGAGGCAGAGCGCGCCTTCATCGCGTCGGCCCGCGACCTCAAACTTGCTGTCTTATTGGCCAAAGGCTGTGATGCGGCGACAAGCAAAAGTTTGCTGGCAGAACATCAAGGCCGGTTGGGGGGGTGTCTTGGTGCGCTAGAAAACCTGCAAAAAGCATAATTCATGACCATAAATTTTTCATAGGGAGATTTAAATGACCAGACTTAGAATGACGAATATAATAGGAGCAATTATGCTCTCGGGTGGCACATCCGCCATGGCCGAAGATGTCCATTTGACCATCGAAAGCTGGCGCAACGATGATCTTATCATATGGCAAGATAAGATAATTCCAGCTTTTGAAGCTGATAACCCTACCATTAAAGTGAAGTTCACCCCCTCTGCGCCGACCGAATATAATGCAGTTTTGAATTCTAAACTGGACGCAGGATCGGCTGGTGACATCATTACATGCCGCCCCTTTGATGCGTCCTTGGCTCTTTATAAAGCTGGTCACTTGGCAGATATCACCAATATACAGGGTATGAATAACTTTGCTGCAGTTGCAAAATCAGGCTGGAGCACAGACGACGCCACTGTTCAGTATTGTGTGCCGATGGCCTCTGTCATTCACGGGTTTATCTATAACAAGGAGGCGTTTGCCGAGCTGGATTTAACCAAGCCCAAAACCGAGACTGACTTTTTTGCTTTATTGGAGAAAATCAAAGCTGACGGGACGTATATTCCCATGGCTATGGGAACGAATGATCAGTGGGAAGCCTCTACGATGGGTTATAATAATATTGGCCCAAATTATTGGAAGGGCGAAGAGGGCCGCTTGGCACTGTTGGAGGGAGACCAAAGGCTGACGGACGAAACGTGGGTTGCACCCTTCCGTCACCTTGCAAAATGGGGAGCCTATCTGGGGGATGGTTTTGAGGCACAAACCTATCCCGATAGTCAAAATCTGTTCACTTTGGGGCGGGCGGCAATTTATCCGTCTGGATCTTGGGAAATCTCTGGTTTCAACGCGCAGGCGGAGTTCGAAATGGGAGCCTTTTATCCTGCGGTCGCGCAGGCTGGCGACACCTGTTATATCTCGGATCACACCGATATCGGTATTGGCATGAATGCCAAAACGGCGCACCCTGAAGCAGCTATTAAGTTTTTAAACTGGGTTGCATCGGCTGAGTTTGCGACCCTTTATGCCAACGCATTGCCAGGTTTCTTCCCTCTGTCTTCGGCACCGGTCGAATCGGAAGCACAGCTGGCGCAAGAGCCCATTACATGGCGCACCGCATCCGAACGCACACACCGGCCCACCCCCCAGCGACCACCTCGTGGCACGCCGAACCTTGAAAACGAGACTTGGAATGCTGCAGTGGCCGTAATCAAGGGGTTGGAAAGCCCAGAAGATGCTGGTGCACGTCTGCAGGCGGGGCTCGAAAAGTGGTATGCACCGCACCAGTAGCCCGGCCAATACTAACATTTGCACCGACCCTTTTGGGCGGGCCGGTGCAAACCTACACCCAGATTTACGTCGACATCGAATGTGCCAATGACACCCGCTGCACTGATCTGAATTCTGCGGAAGCACCATAGAGCAATGGCATCAGTCACCGCTCAAAATGCAAACTCGATTTCAACCCGATCGAATTGCCTAACGTCTTGGAAAAATTAATGCCAAAGTTTAAGAAACAAAGCAAAACCAGATGGCATATCGGGGTATTTTTGGCCCCTGCAATTTTCATCTATACTGCCGTAATGATCTATCCGTTGTTCAATACTTTGCGGTTGGCACTTTTTACCAAAGTAGATCAAACGCGTCTGTATGTGGGGTTGGAGAATTTTCAGACCCTTTTCGGTGACCCAATGTGGTCTGATCAATTTTGGAATGCGCTGGGCAATAACCTGTGGTTTTTTATGATCCATATGCTGGTGCAGAACCCGATTGGCATTGCCTTGGCCGCAATCTTGAGCCACCCTACCTTGCGTTTTTCCAGCTTTTACCGCACAGCAATTTTCATCCCAACCATGTTGTCTTTCGTGATTGTCGGCTTTGCATGGAAATTGATCCTGTCGCCTATCTGGGGTATCGCACCGGGCCTTTTGGATTTTGTCGGGTTGAAATCACTCTATGCGCCATGGCTTGGAAAAGAAGCCTACGCTTTAACGACACTCTCCTTGATCTCGGTTTGGCAGTTTGTCGGAATCCCAATGATGCTGATCTATGCGGCGCTGTTGTCGATCCCAGATGAAATCCTAGAGGCGGCAGAGGTCGATGGTATCACGGGGTTTTCCGCATTTTGGAAAATTAAACTGCCGCTTATTCTGCCCTCTATAGGGATCATCTCTATCCTGACATTTGTGGCTAATTTTAACGCGTTTGACCTGATCTATGCTGCTCAGGGCGCGCTGGCGGGCCCTAATTTCAGCACCGATATTTTAGGGACTTTCATGTATCGGACCTTCTTTGGTTTTCAGTTGCAACTAGGAGATCCGCATATGGGTTCTGCCATTGCCTCGGCCATGTTCGCAATCATCCTGATTGGGGTCTGCTTTTACCTTTTCGGGGTTCAAAGCCGTATGCGCCGGTACCAGTTTTGAGGACCCTGTCATGACTACCATTTATAAAAATAGATTGAATACCCTTGCCGCCCATAGTGGCCTGATCTTATACACCTGCATCGTGTTGTTCCCAGTATTTGTGGTAGTGATCAACAGTTTTAAAACCCGCAAGGCGATCTTTAGAGACCCGCTTGCTTTGCCCAATTCTGAAAGTTTCTCGCTGATTGGGTATGAAACTGTGCTCAAGCAGGGTGATTTTTTTCTCTATTTTCAAAATTCGATGATTGTGACCGTTGTATCATTATTCTTTATCCTAATCTTTGGGGCGATGGCCGCCTTTGCACTGGCCGAATATCGTTTCAAAGGTAATTTTCTGACCGGCCTTTATCTGGCTTTGGGTATTATGATCCCGATCCGTCTTGGCACCGTCGCGATCCTTGAGTTGATGGTGCAAACCGGTTTGGTTAACACGCTTTGGGCTCTGATCCTTGTTTATACAGCACAGGGTTTGCCATTGGCCGTGTTTATTTTGTCAGAATTCATGAAGCAGGTCTCTCAAGACTTAAAGGACGCTGGCCGCGTGGATGGTCTAAGTGAATATCGCATCTTTTACCGACTCGTGCTGCCACTTATGCGCCCCGCGATGGCGACGGTGGCCGTGTTTAACATGATCCCGATTTGGAATGATTTGTGGTTTCCTTTGATCCTTGCGCCAGCCGAAGAAGTGAAAACCCTGACCTTGGGAAGCCAGGTCTTCATCGGCCAATTTGTCACCGACTGGAATGCGGTGCTCTCCGCGCTTTCTCTGGCGATTTTGCCAGCTCTGGGGCTCTATGTCATTTTTTCGCGTCAATTGATCCGCGGCATTACTTCGGGGGTGGTTAAATGAGGGCTCTCGTCGTGGGTTTGGGAAACATGGGCCGCAGTCATGCCTTGGCGTTGCATCGAAACACCGGCGCCGTGCTGGTCGGCTTGGTCAACCGATCACCTGTTGATCTACCGCCGGCCCTTAAACACTATCCGATTTTTGAAAGTTTTTCGACTGCCTTGCTTGCAACCAGACCTGATCTTGTCTGTATTGCAACTTATTCCGATAGCCATGCCACGCTTGCGATTGCCGCGCTTGAGGCAGGCGCCCATGTGTTTGTAGAAAAACCATTGGCGACCTCACTGGCCGAGGCGCAGCGTGTCGTTGCCAAAGCCCAAGACACCGGACGCAAGTTGGTTGTTGGCTATATCTTGCGCCATCATCCGTCTTGGCAATGCCTGATCGCTCAAGCGCGCGAACTCGGTGGCCCATATGTGTTTCGCATGAACCTGAATCAGCAATCCGCGGGAGCGGCCTGGGCCACACATAAAACCCTGATGCAGACGACATCGCCGATTGTGGATTGCGGGGTCCATTATATTGATGTGATGTGCCAGATTACTGACGCTAAACCGCTTCGGGTGACAGGTATCGGGTTGCGACTGACTGACGAAATTGCCGCCGATATGTATAACTATGGCCAGTTTCAGATTGCGTTCGACGATGAGTCCGTCGGTTGGTACGAAGCCGGTTGGGGCCCAATGATGTCCGAAACCGCTTTTAATGTAAAAGATGTGGTGTCACCGAACGGGTCGGTTTCTTTGGTTGCCGCTAATTGTGCGCGGTCAGATGCCGTGGAGGATCATACCAGAGCCGATGGCATTCTCGTTCATACGCGCGGGAGTGATCAACATATAAAAATACCCGCAGAACCAGATCATCAAACGCTTTGTGATACAGAGCAGGCCTTTGTTTTGAAAGCTATTGAGCAGGATCTAAACTTGGAACGTCATATGAATGATGCCGTGCAATCACTCCGTATTTGTCTGGCGGCGGATCAAAGTATTCGAACCAAAAAAACCGTTGAATTAGGAGATATATTATGACGGCTTTAGAGCTTGAAAACGTTGGTAAATCATTCGGCGCGGTCGAGGTTCTGAAGGCCATCGATCTAACGGTAGAAGAAGGTGAGTTTGTCGTTTTTATCGGGCCTTCCGGATGTGGAAAATCGACGTTATTGCGGGTTATTGCCGGTTTGGAAGAGGTGTCAGACGGTACGGTCAGGATCGGGGGCGATGTTGTTAACCTTACCCCACCAGCCAAGCGCGGCATTGCGATGGTGTTTCAATCCTATGCGCTCTATCCGCATCTGAGTGTGCGCGACAACATGGCGCTTGGGCTCAAGCAGGAGAACCAGCCAAAAGACGTGATCGACGAGCGGATAAACAAAACTGTTGAGATGCTGAGTCTCGGTCCATACGTTGACCGTCGACCATCTGATCTTTCTGGGGGACAACGTCAGAGGGTGGCAATTGGCCGAGCGATCGTTCGTGAACCAAAGTTGTTTTTGTTTGACGAGCCACTGTCTAATCTGGATACAGCGCTGCGTGCCAATACGCGGATTGAGATTGCCGATCTACATCGCAAGCTCAAGACCAGTATGATTTATGTCACCCATGATCAGACCGAAGCTATGACACTTGCTGATAAGATTGTAGTGCTTCGCGCAGGTAAAATCGAACAAACTGGTACGCCGATGGAGCTTTACAACAATCCGTGCAATCAATTTGTGGCAGGTTTTTTGGGTGCGCCTGCGATGAATTTTTTCCATGACACCATGCCCGATGTACCCGGTAGCGTCACCCTTGGTATCCGACCCGAACACCTCAGGCGGGTAGAGCACGGCCCGCTTTGGGGCAAGATTGTCTATGTGGAACAATTGGGGGGGGATACAAATATTTTGGTTAAAATTACTGAGGGCGAAAGCCTCATCGTGCGGCTTTTTGGACAGCATGAATTTCATATCGGGCGCCATATTCATCTTGATTACGACGCTGAGAATGTATTCCATTTTGACAAGGCTCAAAATCGCATTTTTGTTTGAGTTACTGTGGATAAATCGGCGCACAACGCAGGTTATGGTTTGGGACGTGGGGTAGGTGCGTCGACGGGCCCTTTTTTATACGCAAATATCTCACAGTACATACTGCTCAAAGATGTATCACTTGCTCTGGTAAGACGCGAGGTCACCCTAGGGCTCTGTGGTTTAAGCGACCCACGTAAAGCGACATTGAAAAACGCCCGCTAGGTTTGAAGCGTATACTTGAAATCAGACCTCGAGATCAAAAACAATGATTCCGTCGTATCCACCGACGCACATGCTCACCAATTTGGATCCCAAGGTAACATGGTGGGGGTGGCGCTCATAAGCCAGATGCGCGTCGCGGTCTTTGAATGTCACGATAAACCCATCGCCGTAGTCCGCTGACTTATTTTCGAAATCGAGATTTGCGCTAAAGCAAAAATCAAGCAGTCCCATGATGCAAGAATTGCATTTTGATTTTTTTTACGAGAGGGAAGATACTCTCAAAGAAAAGTGATCTTGCGAAACAGGAACAACAAAAGATGTCTGGGATACGGCTTGGGGTCATATATGGTTTGTTACGTCGCGCACGTCGCTAGTGACCTGTGACCTTGTAAAAGATACCTTTGGGTTTCATGGCGAAGCGAGTCTCCCGCTGTGGTCTGCCTGTATGAAGAGAGCTTCAGTCTCAATCGGTCGTCACAAAAGGCTTTAGGCTTTCAGCGAAAGTTTCAATAAATTCAAGCGTAATGAGCGAAGGGGGTGTGGCAATTGGGCGGAGCACTGACAGGTGATGCGGAACATGTGGCAGGAAAGGTCGCATTTCAATATCGTGATTAGAAAATTGGCTGGCGTCCAATTCACTGACAACGGAGACGCCATTGCCTTTGGCCACCAAAGCGCAGGCACCGGTGAACTGTCGGGTTTCAATCCAAGATGGAAGTTTGACACCCTTATCGATAAACGCTTGGTTTAGTGCTATGAAAAAGGGGCTGTCTCTTCGGGTATGGATTAGTTTTTCCTTGACCAGATCTTCTGGTCCGATCGTGGTTTTTTTGCCTAGCCAATGGCCCTTGGGAAAAATACACACGGTGCGGATTTGAAAATTGCGGCTTTCGGTTGCCGGATGGCTATGAATGTCTGTCAGACCGCAATCATATTGCTGACCAATAATCCAATCGAGAATGCGCTCTGGCCGGTCGGGTTCTATTGTCACTGTGACGCTGGGGCGAGTTTTAAGGAAATCTATCATCACATTGGGAAGATGGCTTGTCGCAAATCCTGGAAGACATGCGATCCTCAGGTGACCTGCGGTGCGCTCTGTCAGATCATGTTGTAATTCTTCAATATTTTTGAGCCCTTCCAGCACCCGTGAGACTTCACCTAGCAGCAGTCTGGCCTCTTGGGTAGGCAACAACTGCCCGTTTTTGCGTATGAATAGATCAAAGGCAATTTTGTCGGAAAAACTAGACAACAACCTGCTGACCGCGGGTTGTGAAATACTGAGGCTTGCGGCTGCGCGCGTGACGCTGCCTGTGGTTGCCACTGCTTCAAACGCCTGTAGCTGTCGTAATCTCAGGGCCATGGCGTCAATATCTCCGTATGTGTCTGCTTGCACCTTAGAGACCAATTTAACATAACACAATGTTATAAAAAAGTTATAATAAATTACTTTGACTTATTAAATTTAAAGTGATTTGGTTCTTATGTTGATAACTCTGAGTGATTCATGCGTCACGAAGATTCTGGGATGGGGGGTTAGGTCACTGCAGATTGGGATGGTACATATAACTTTCACAGTTGTTTTACCATGATGTCATGTACGATCGCTACCCGGGCTGATTAGATAACCAAAGGAGCTTTCTATGAGAAACACACTTATACTTGCCGGTACAATTGCCACGTTGGCAACATCGGCTTTTGCTGACGCCGTTCAGGTTGATTGGTGGCACGCGATGGGCGGGACCAATGGCGAGCGCGTCAATAAAATTGCTGACGATTTCAATGCGTCGCAAAGCGCCTATAAAGTCGTGCCAACTTACAAAGGCAACTATACCGAAACAATGACGGCAGCCGTGGCAGCTTTCCGCGCCAAAGAGCAACCGCATCTGGTTCAGGTTTTTGAAGTTGGGACTGCCACTATGATGGCGGCAAAGGGTGCAGTATATCCCATTGAGCAATTGATGGCGGACTCGAACGAGGCGTTTAACAAGAGCGATTATCTGCCAGCCGTGATTTCGTATTATCAAACTCCAACTGGCGAGTTACTGTCGATGCCGTTCAACAGCTCTACGCCTGTGATGTGGTATAACAAAGACGCCTTTGATGCAGCTGGGGCGAAAGTTCCTACGACTTGGGCCGAGGTTAAAACCGCCGCGCAAGCACTGGTCGATAACGGTATGAAATGTGGTGTGTCGTTTGGCTGGCAGTCTTGGGTCATGCTGGAAAACTATTCATCTTGGCATAACCTGTCGCTTGGGACCAAGGAAAACGGCTTTGCTGGCTTTGACACCGAGTTTAGCTTTAACAACGACGCAGTCATCGCTCGCCTTGACGATATTGCATCAATGACGGATGGTAATTTGTTTGTTTACGGCGGTCGTCGCGGTGACAGCTTGCCGCTGTTCACCAATGGTGAATGTGGCATGTGGATGAATTCTTCGGCTTATTACGGGTCGATTAAATCGCAGGCGGAGTTCAACTTTGCGCAAACCATGCTGCCGCTAGACACAGACGTTGCTTCAGCCCCGCAAAACTCAATTATTGGCGGCGCAACCCTGTGGGCTTTGGCGGGCCACGAGGCTGATGAATATACAGGGGTTGCCAAGTTTATGACCTATCTTTCGTCGGCCGAAGTTCAGGCGTGGTGGCATCAGGAAACTGGCTATGTTCCGATCACTACTGCAGCCTATGACCTGTCGAAAACACAAGGTTTCTATGACAGCAATCCTGGTACAGACACTGCGATCAAGCAGCTGAGTTTGAATGAGCCAACACCAAATTCTCGCGGCTTGCGCTTTGGTAATTTTGTGCAAATTCGTGATGTCATCAACGAAGAGATGGAAGCACTTTGGGCTGGTGATAAATCCGCAAAAGTCGCGCTGGATACTGCGGTTGAGCGGGGAAATGCTTTGTTGCGCAAGTTTGAAAGATCAGCAAAATAAAGATTTTGCACCTTGCAGTGGGCCATCTTTTAATGGCCCACTGTATTCACCACGGAGACACTAATGCTCAAGCGCGTCCATTTTCCTTCTTCGCCGCTTCCTTATCTATTGGTCGCTCCACAAATAATAATTACCATAATCTTTTTCATATGGCCTGCGAGCCAAGCGATGTATCAATCACTTTTGATTGAGGACGCCTTTGGTCTATCCCAAGAGTTTGTTTGGTTTGAGAACTTCGAATATCTCGTGCAGGATGAGCAATATCTAAGCGCTTTTTGGCGTACGATCTTTTTTTCAATCTGTGTGGCGAGCCTATCGATGGGGTTTGCATTACTACTGGCAGGCTTTGCTGATCGTGTTGTACGCGGTGCGCTTGCCTATAGGACAATGCTGATCTGGCCCTATGCGGTTGCCCCTGTTCTGGCCGGGGCGCTCTGGATGTTTATGTTCAATCCCACTTTAGGCATTTTTCCGTATATTCTTGAGGTGATAGGCTATGATTGGAACCATTACCTCAACGGATACCAAGCCATGTTTCTGGTGATCCTTGCGGCAGCTTGGAAGCAGGTCGCGTACAACTTTTTGTTTTATCTGGCCGCAATGCAGTCGATTCCGCGCTCGATCGTAGAGGCGGCTGCAATTGACGGTGCAGGGCCTATGCGGCGGTTTTGGACCATAATTTTTCCGCTTTTGTCACCGACCACGTTCTTCCTGCTTGTGGTCAATGCAGTCTATGCGTTTTTTGACACTTTCGGCATCATCCATGCCGTCACCCAAGGCGGGCCTGCAAATGCAACGACGATCCTAGTTTATAAAGTGTATAACGACGGCTTTGTGGGGCTTGATCTCGGCGGATCTGCTGCACAATCGGTCATCTTAATGGTGCTGGTCATATCAATGACGGTTGTCCAATTTCGCTTTATTGAGAAAAGGGTTCAATACTAATGGTCGAAAACCGCCCCCTTTTAAACCTTGTAACCCACGCCATACTTATTCTTGGGGTTGCCATTGTGGCTTTGCCAATATGGATTACGTTCGTGGCCGCCACCCATGATGAGGTGCGTATGATGCAGGGTCCGATCCCGGTTTTGCCCGGATCTTACTTTTGGGAAAATCTCAAACAGACATTTTGGGGTAGCGGTTTGGAGGGTACCCAAATAACGCCGGTTTGGCGGATGCTGCTCAATTCACTGGTGATGGCGCTGATGATTGCCGGTGGTAAAATAGCAATCTCACTACTGTCTGCCTTTGCTATTGTTTATTTTAAATTCCCATTTCGCATGGTCTTTTTCTGGATGATATTTGTCACCCTTATGTTGCCGGTGGAAGTGCGGATCATCCCGACCTATGAGGTGGTTGCCAGTCTTGGAATGCTTAATTCGTATTGGGGGTTGACGGTGCCTCTGATTGCCTCTGCGACTGCCACATTTATGTTTCGGCAGGTTTTTCTGACAGTATCGGATGAAATGTTAGAAAGTGCGCGGATGGATGGCGCCACGCCGATGCAGTTTTTCTGGGATATCTTGCTGCCATTATCGCGCACTAATATTGCAGCGCTGTTTGTAATTTTGTTCATTTATGGCTGGAACCAATATCTTTGGCCTCTGCTGATTACCACGGACGGTGATATGACGACGATCGTCATCAGTATCAAACAAATGCTCGAGGCGGCTGAGCAATCACCACAATGGAATATCATCATGATGACGGCATTGCTGGCAATGCTGCCGCCAATATTTGTGGTCATCACGATGCAAAAGCTCTTTGTGCAAGGCTTGACTGAAACCGATAAATAGGAAGACGCGTATGGCCAAAATAACACTAGATCAGCTGAGCAAATCCTATGGGAGCACAGAAGTCCTGCACCATATAAATGGTGATATCGATGATGGCAGCCTGGTTGTTATCGTTGGGCCTTCGGGCTGTGGTAAATCAACTCTTTTACGGATGATTGCCGGATTGGAGACGGTCACCTCAGGTCAGATCACCATTGGGGGGGGCGTGGTCAACGATTTGGAGCCCGCCGAGCGCGATATCGCGATGGTGTTTCAGAACTATGCGCTATACCCGCATATGTCGGTACGTAAAAACATGGCCTATAGCCTGAAAATCCGCAAAATCCCACAGTCAGAAATAGACCGCAGGGTAGAAGAGGCCGCTGAAATACTCGAATTGTCGCCATTTCTTGAACGCAAACCCAGACAATTGTCAGGTGGTCAGCGTCAACGGGTTGCGATGGGGCGTGCGATTGTCCGCGATCCGCAAGTATTTTTATTCGACGAACCGCTCTCGAACTTGGACGCCAAGCTTCGGGTGCAAATGCGTCTCGAAATCCGCAAATTACAAAAACGTCTCGGTGTTACCTCGATCTATGTCACACATGATCAAGTAGAGGCGATGACATTGGGTGACCGGCTTATGGTCTTGAATGCAGGCAGGGTTGAGCAGTTTGATACGCCAATTGCTTTATATGAGAGACCGGCCTCAATGTTTGTTGCGGGATTTATTGGCAGCCCGGCGATGAATTTTCTACCTGCAACCATCGAAAATGGTGCGCTGACGTTGGAAAATAAAACCGTACTGCCGGGCCCAACTGTGGCGGCTGGGGCTGTTATTATCGGGATACGGCCAGAACATCTGGTGCAGCGCCCGGATGGCCCTTTGGCGGTGCGCATCGAGATGTTAGAACATCTTGGCGCCAATACGCTGGTGCACGGGGTGCTTGAGGGCACCAAGACCCCGATCGTGGTGAGCATCGACGGATTGCAGACACTGCCCACAAATGCAATTTTGTGTTTTGCCCCTAAAGAAGGTCAAATTCACATGTTTGACCGGCAAACCGAGGTGCGGTTACCCGTATGAGAGATCTCGATACTTTATCGCCTTTGCGCCGGGCTCCGGGCGTGATAAGAATTCATGGCCATCGGGCGGCGCGGGGGGTGCTGCCGGAAAACACGATGATCGGGTTTCGCCATACTCTGGACATCGGTCTCAAGGTGGTGGAGCTTGATGTCCTTATCACCGCAGATGGCGTGCCTGTGGTCACCCATTATCCAAGACTAATGGCCGCCGCCACGCGGGATAAAAACGGCCGGTGGTTGCCCGATGACAGTCCGTTAATTTACGCGATGAGCTTTAATACTTTACAAGAGTTTGATGTTGGCGGTCTGCGCGCCAGCACCGACTATGGTGAAAAATATCCCGATCAGGCCTTTTTGACCGGTGTCCGCGTTCCAAGTCTCGCGCAGGTGGCGGCGCTGATAAAGGAACCGGAGTTTGAAGATGTCTGGCTGAATCTCGAAATCAAAAGTACCCCTGAGGCACCTGAAAACACCCCGCCGCTGCCTGATCTGGTGTCGAGTGTCTTGCAGACCCTCATTGATCAGCAAGTAACTGACCGGGTTTTCATCCAGTCCTTTGATTGGCGGGTTCTGTCAGAGCTGCAACGTCAGATGCCGGATATGCCCCGATCCTATCTGAGTTATGATCACCGTGAACACCCCACGATGGTCGTCAATATCTATGAGGGGTCAATCTGGATGGACGGTGTGTCTTTAGCGGCTCATGACGGCGCGCTCCCACAGGCGATTGCATCGCTCGGGGGTCAGATTTGGTCGCCTTATTTCAAAGACATCACCCCTGCCAGACTTGCGCAAGCGCATGAGGCGGGTTTGATTGTAAATGCCTGGACGGTGAACGATACCAGAGATATCCACCGGATGATTGAACTTGGCGTGGACGGGATCATCACAGATTATCCTGCCCGTGTGCAGCGGTGTTTAATGGCTTGTGGATTGTCCTGGACATAAACGTTCTTGGACCGGTCGGGTAAACAGGCTCGCTTATCGAAAACCCGAGGGCATATCCCCCCCGATGTGCACGTTATTGCATCCTCTATGTCGTTGTTTTTTCGACGTGATGTGGAGGTGTGATTGGCAAACAATCATTATCGGGGTGGCCGCACACACGGAAAAAAGGCTATTGTAAGACCCCGGGAAGCCAGGTCGCAGCGGCGGGAAACAAAATCATCAAGATGCCATATAATATACCCACACCTACAAAAAGCGGCACTTCCTTGAATGCTCTGGCGGGATCTTCACGAATAACACCAGCAGCTGTATAGACCCCGACGCACACGGGTGGTGTGATCATACCAATCCCGGCAAATGCGACAAATACTACATATAAATGCAGCAGGTTCTGGTTGAGAGAGGTGATAATAGCTGCGAAAATCGGAACAGTGAGATAAAACACTGGGACAATTTCGATGAAGGTGCCCAAGACCAGACAGATGATGGCCAAAGCGGTCCAGAAAAAATATATTCCAACGCCAATTTCAGTGAAATACTGGATTATTTTCTGTGGCAGTTGCGAATAAGTCAAAACGACGCTGAGAAAGGTCGCCATGGCAATGATCGCAAATATCACCGCAGTGATTGCAGCGGTTTCTTTCAAACAACTCAACAAACCTGAAAAGGTTAACTCCCGGTAAATGGCGAAACCCATAAATAGGGCCCATAAACCGGCGATTGCAGCTGATTCAGAGGGTGTTAACAAGCCCGCATAGATTCCACCAAGGATAATGCCGGGCGTGATCAAAGCTGGCAGTGCATTTTTGCCTGCCTGCCATCTTTCGGCGGCGCTGGCTTTTGAAGTGCCGGGTATATTTCGACATTTGACGATCACAATGATGATCATGAATAACAATAAGATAAAGCCTGGAACAACCCCGGCTGCAAAGGTTTGGGACACGGGAACATTGGTCAGTGCGCTGAATAAAATAGCCGCGTTTGAGGGCGGTATTAAGGCTTCAAGCAGGGCGGCAGACGCCGCCAGAACCACCACAAAAGGCTTTGGGTACCCGGCCTCAATCATCTTTGGCATCATGATGGTGCCGACTGCGGTGATTGCCGCCAGAATTGAGCCACAGAAAGCGGCAAAAAAACCCATCGAGATCACCATCGCAATGCCAAGCCCACCCCGCCAGTGGCCAACCAAAGTTGTGGCGAAATGGACCAAACGCGACGCAGCGCCCCCTTTCAACATTGCCATTCCGGCAAAGATGAACAGCGGCACCGCAATCAGAACATGCTTTGTCAATGCGCCAAAAGACACTTGGACCAGTACGGACCAAGGCAGGTTCAAACCGCCGATGGCGGCGACGGAACTGCCGAGGCCAAACACCAGAAATATTGGAACGGACCCGATCAGCAGTATCAGCGAAAGGGAAAAAGCCAGTATGTACATTATTCGGATTCCAGTTCTTGTGGACTGCGATCCGTCACGGCATCGATCAGTAGCTCAAGGGCAAACGAGCCCATGATTGCAAATCCAACTGGAAACGACAGATACATCCACCAAATTGGCAAATCGATTTCCAACTCCATCAGTTGTCCCAATCGAAAATAGAGTTGCGTTGCCTCTAGACCGGCTTTGAAAAATATCATGGCAGCAAGCAGAGCGACGCCGTTGATGAATATCTTTAAAAAATAAAGTTGTTTTCTGGACAGAACGGAGGAGAGGAAATCAACCTGAATATGACTGCCCTGCTTGAACAGAGGGCCAAGCAGGGGAAACACCAGCCAACAGACCAGAACGGGCGGCAATTCAATCAGCCAGTCATAGCCCGTCCCGGAGATAAAGCGGGTTATGGCGCTGAGACTGAGCGCCATAACCATGATTGTGACAATAGTCATTGCGACCGCGAAAGAGAGTTTGAACAAAGCCCGGTTCAGCAGGCGCAAAAGCGACATGGTCGATCCTTTATGGCCAGATTGGCAGGTGTACAGATAGGCAGGTATTTTCCTACTGCTGCGCGAAGGCCTCTGCTGCGAGCAAGACATCTTTATCAAACATATCTGCCATAGCCGGCATTACTTTGTCTGCCATCATGGCGTTGAACTTTGCTTTCTCGTCGCCGGAAAGCGTCGTGACTACGCCACCGCGTTCGACAAATTTCGTCAATGTGCTTTCGCCAGCATTCAGGATCGTATTTGTTGCCAATGTACCCACTTCGGCCCCGACTTCCATCACGATGTCCTGCAAGTCTTTTGGCAGCGAATTGAACCAATCTTGGTTGGCCATAATATATGCATCGGCAAAATACTGATATGGTTTTTGGGCAAAAGCAAGATATTCCCACCAGCTATAGGCTTCGATACTGCCGGGAGGGCTATTAATCGTATCAATCATCCCGGTTTGCAGCGCTGTGTATACCTCGCCTGTCGGCAGAGACACAGTGTTGGCCTCGTAGGCATCCCACATAGGACGCTCGCTTTTCAACAAGGCTCTGGCTTTCAGGCCTTTCATCGTGTCAATACCCGTCAGTTCACGGGCGCTGCTGAAAGTCATAACCGGGCCAACAGGATTGTACATGATCAGTTTAGAGTTACTTTTTTGGGTAAGATCGTCCCAGACCGCGCGTCCGGCATCGGATTCTTGAAAGAAACTGCGCTGTTGTTCGTAGGAAGAGAATAAACCCGGATAAGAGGCCACATTGAAGTTCTTGTTTATGGGAGGAAAGCTGACAACCCCAACCACACCGCCAAGTTCAACGGCACCCGAGCTTACAGCTCCCATGACTTCGCGAATACCAAAAAGCTGTTTTGACGGATAGAACTGTATGGTCAAACGACCCTCAGATCGTTTTGTTACCTCATCGGCAAAAATTTGTGAGTGGATCGCACTTTGGTGCTTTGGGCTCCAATGGCCTGACATCCTAGCCACTAAATTTTCGGCGAATGCAGTCTGTCCGGCGAGAACTGCAATTGCTGACAGAGTGCCAAGTCCATACCTGAAAATTGTATTCATACGTATCTTTAGATTATTCATTGTTGAGACCTCCCAAGATTTTTAAAGACGATTTCCCGTGATCATACACCGGCCTTTTTGCGACCTGTCAGACCTATCGTCAAAATTATGTAATCAAGCCTAGGATCAATACCGCCGTTCCACTATGCAAAATATTAGATAAATACATGTTTAAATACTATAATTGGACCCTTGAAAAAATTGGACTCTTGGAAAATATCGACGTGGCCCGGGACCGCCGCAATCAGCTGATGAGTGCGAGGTGGCAGCGATTTTGGCAAAGCTTATAAATTATTTTAGGCCCTAAGGATTGTCCTTCTAAAAAAATTTTTAGGAAAAAATTTCAGACCGCGTTGTCAACGTTGTTTTTCGGTCTGGTGCGACAACGGGTTTTTAAGTGGTCACAAACCATCAAGGATCATCTGTCCGTAGGCGAGATTTATCGGCCCCAGCGCCGACACGTGGGTATTTGTGAATTGGGACTTTTTAGCCGACAATCATTTGCTTCATCCGCAGCGCCTCATATTCAAGCTCTTTGAGGCGAAATTGGACCACGTCTCCGATGGTCACTATACCACACAGGTGACCACTTGCGACCACCGGCATGTGCCGAAAGCGGCCTTCGCTCATGCGTTTGAGTACATCGATCAAACGATCATTAGGGTCGCAGGTCTGAACGTCGCGTGTCATCAAATCTCCGACCGATTGTGGCAGGGTCTGGCCCGGTGTTTCTGCCATGCGGCGCACGATATCGCGCTCCGACAGGATGCCCTGCGGTGCCCCGCTCTGATCGGTGATTACCAGCGCGCCAATGCGCTTTTCTTTGAGTATCCGCACGACCTCATGGATTGTATCCGTGGGTTGCACAGAAAAAACCTCACCACCTTTTTCCGTTAAAACCTGTGCAACAGTAGAGACACTTTGCGACATATTGCTTTCAGTCGATTGGCTTTTTGTGGATAAATTGTTTGTGTCCCCTAATGTTGGTGCTTGGTATGAACTTGGTGCCATGTGTCGGTGCCTCGTTTGTAATTATATTTTCAGTTTAATCGGGGCTTGCGGTATTGCAAGCGGCAATATGCGGGCAGCTACGATCTGGTCGGGTTCTATGATCCCTGTCGTATATGTCCGCTCAGGTGTTTTACAGTTTGTATCGTGCCGTCCCTGCCGCGGGTTTTTTGCCAAAGGCCGAACATATGTTGGTGGGTTCTGCGCAAGATGTTGGTTGGATTAAATCAAGCAGACCGTCTGCTATGGTATTTCCTCTTACTCACGTCCTTTAGTGGGTCAGTGGTTTTCGAGCGATCTATGCTGGCCACATGGGGTTTCGGTTGATTTGCAAGTCCGTGGGTAAAAGTGTCTGGCGTTTTGCTTGTAGTGGGAGCACGGCATAGATTTGCCACCAATGGAAATGTAGCGTTATCTGCAGTAATCGTGCTTGCTCAACACAGCCAGTTGCCCCCAAGGGGCAGTAGAGCGGCTCTTGCGCCAAAAGGTCGGCCCCAAGGTGCCGCTAACGAGCGTCCGCGTTGAGACCTATCAGGTCAGACCGTGCAATGTCTTGGTTTCGAGATAGTCTTCCAGTCCCATCATGCCGCCTTCGCGCCCGTTTCCTGATTGCTTGTATCCGCCGAAAGGCGTGCCATAGTTGATTCCGCCCCCGTTAATGTGAACCGATCCGGCCCGTAATTTCGTCGCCACACGGCGGGCGCGCTCAGGGTTGCCGGTTTGAAGGTAAGCTGCCAGCCCGTAGGGAGTGTCATTGGCGATGGCCACGGCCTCCTGTTCGTTCTCGAACGGGATGATCACCAGCACGGGCCCAAAGATTTCCTCTTGGGCAATGCGCATTTCGTTTGAGACATCGGCAAAAACGGTTGGTTTGACATACCATCCGGCCTCCATCCCATCTGGCCGGCCGAGTCCTCCGACCAAAAGTGTGGCCCCTTCGTCGATACCGGCGCTGATCATCGCTTGAACACGATCAAACTGGATTTTGTCAAACAGTGGGCCGATATGATCGCCCTCTTTTTCGGGGGTGTCGACAAGTATCGCCTCACCGGCGCGTTTTGCAATGTCTAAAGCCTGGTCATAACAAGCGCGTTCCACCAATAGGCGGGTCGGGGCATCGCAGGATTGGCCGCTGTTAAACATGCATTCTTGCACTGAGGCGGTGATCTGGTTTTCCAGATCGCAATCTGCAAACACCAGATTTGGCGACTTTCCTCCAAGTTCCAATGTGACACGCTTGACCGTCGGTGCCGCATCTTGGGTGACCGCAATACCTGCCCGGGTGGATCCGGTAAAGGACATCATCTGGATATCCGCGTGACGCGACAGGGCGGCCCCCACCGTGGGTCCGTCGCCATTGACAAGGTTGAAGACGCCGGGGGGATAGCCCGCCTCATCAATAATTTCGGCATAGATCATCGCTGAAATTGGCGTGTGCTCTGAGGGTTTGAGGATACAACAAGAGCCCGTGGCGAGGGCGGGCACCACTTTCAGCACGATTTGGTTCATCGGCCAATTCCACGGCGTGATCAGTCCACAGACACCGATGGGTTCGCGCACAAGCACATCGCCACTGGCGAGGGTAATCTGTTCCTCAAGCTTTTCCAAAGCGTCGATAAAGCCTTGAAGGTGGCCCACAGCGGCATCTGCTTGATCCGAACGTGCCATTGAAATCGGGGCGCCCATTTCCAGTCGCATCGCCTGTGCAAGATCCTCAAACCGTGCCTCTGTTACCGATTTCAATCGGAGCAACAGCGAAAGACGCTGCGCCTTACTGGTTTGGGAAAACGCTTCAAAGGCGGTCAGTGCAGCGGCGACGGCTCGGTCCACATCGGTGCCATTGCCCAACGTGATACGGCCGATTTTCTGTTCGGTTGCAGGGTTTGAAACCGGCATTGTTTCGGTTGAGTTCGGTGTGACCCAGCGGCCGTTGATATAAAACTTTTCTAAATTTTCCATAGCGTCCTAATTCCTCATCTGGGGCGCAAACCTGCGCCTTTAGGGTTTCGAAAACCCCTAATCGGGGATGGTGCGGTCGATGCCGCGCACGATATTTTTGTCCGGATCAAAAAATGGCAAACTGACAATGTTGCAGGCGTGCAGACTGCCATCTGTGAGCTTGAGGTGCATGGACCGGCCAACCCATTCTCCGGGCTGGTTGAACCGCGCGTACCCGATGCCGCAGCCAAGGGTTGGCGATGGCACGCCGGCAGTGATGTGTCCGACGGCTGAGCCGGCGTCGAGGATCACGCTGCCTGCGGCAGGTGTTGCGGTCTGGCAGGTCAACCCGACAAGCAAACACCGGCGGTCTGCGTCAACAAGCGCTTCGCGGCCGATAAAATCCCCTTTGTTCATATTAATGAACGGTGCAAGGCCCGCCTCGAATGGGGTCATTGTGGTGTCGATGTCTGTCAGATTTCCCAGAATACCCGCTTCGATCCGGCGGATTGTCAGCGACCGCGTCGATGAAAACGTCATCCCATAGGGTGCCCCCACCTTCATCAGGTGATCCCAGAGCGCCAGATGGTCCGTTCGTGCGCCGTCGCTGTAGATTTCGAAGCCCAACTCACCGGTGAACCCCGTGCGCGAAACATAGAGGTTTTGTCCGCCTAGTGTGAAAAATCCCGACCTGAAATAGGGCAGTGCTTCCGTAATGGCACCGTTTGATGCGGCCTTCATAATATCGATAGAGGCGGGACCCTGGATTTGCAAAACTCGGGACTTTGGATCGGAAATTGTGACGTCAAACCCGCCGCTATGGGCCAAGAGCCAGGTTTCAAACGGGCCATCTGCCTGAACATACCAAAATCGGTCTGGCCCAAGTTTAAAGATCACGCCGTCCATAAAAACGCCGCCCTGTGGGGTGCAGGCAATTGCATAATAGCCCCGGCCCTCGTGCATAGTTGAGACTTTGCGGGCGAGTACTTTGTCGAGAAAGGGCACAGCGTCTGGACCGTTGATCTCAACCGGTTTTTCGGGCACATCAAAAATCAGGGCTTTACGCCGTAACTGCCAGTATTTTTCGATAGGGTCTTCCTTGTTATGAATGGCCAGATATCGGCCTGCATAAACGCCTCTTACCATTTCGGGGCTTCCGGTGCGGGCTATATACGGGGATTCTTCAAAACGCCGGGCACTGACTTGCACGGTGTTTTCGAGATCTGCGATTTCTTGTAAATTCGACATGGTTATTCCTTGGAGAGTGACGAGGTCGAGTAGGCGACTGTCGGTATTTTGAGACGCAGGATTTCAGGGGGGTCAAATGCGGTCAAAGGCGGCAGGGGGGCGTTGTAGCATTCGATCTGCACAAGACACGAATGTGCAATCGGCCCCTGACCGAGTTGTGAGGTGCCCTTGTCGGGGGTGAGCACATTGGGATTGCCGTGCTTGCATATCCCGTCGGCAGCCTCGGTGGTTGCCGGATCGTACCACGCGCCGGTGCTCATCTGCACCACGCCCTGACGCAGGTTTGTGTCGATCCGTACTCCGCCCAGACAAGCACCACGATCGTTAAACATCCTTACGATGTCGCCTTCTTTCAGGTCGCGGTTGGCGGCATCTTGGGGGTTCATGTGAACCGGCTCGCGGCCCTCGATTTTGTCAGACCGGCTGTGGCTGCCATGATCAATTTGTGAATGCAGCTTGGTTTTGGGCTGGTTCGAAATCAAATGCAGAGGGTGGCGCGCGATATCCCCGCCCAACCATTCGCAAGGCGTCAACCACGCAGGATACCCCGGACAATCATCATAGCCAAAATCCGCTACAGTCTTTGAGAAAATCTCAATTTTGCCGCTTGGTGTGGCCAGTGGGTTATTGATGGGGTCGGCGCGAAAATCGCGGAGCATCACAATCGGTTCGTTTGGGGCTTTGACTTTAAACCAGCCCTCTTTGCGAAATTTCTCATAATCGGGGATGTCGATATTGGCATTGGCGGCCCGTTCAGAGGTTTGTTGATAGATCCAGCGCTGCCAGTCTTCTGCATTGCGGCCTTCGGTAAAGCTTTCTTCGACACCCATTGCGCCTGCAATCCCGGCGAAAATTTCAAAGTCATTGCGGCTCTGCCCATAAGGCTCTGTCAGTTTGGACATAGATACGACATAGGGGTCGCGCGGTGTCATGGCGATATCGTGGCGCTCCAGTGGTGTGGTGCAGGGCAAAACGATATCGGCGCGCTTGGCCAGAGAATTCCAGCACCATTCGTTGACGATTATCGTATCAGGCTTTGCCCAGGCGCGCATTAGGCGGTTTAAATCCTGATGGTGGTGAAACGGATTTCCACCGGCCCAATAGACCAATTTGGTATCTGGATATTGATAGCGGACCCCGTCAAATTCGAAGTCTTGGCCGGGCTGGAGTAACAGATCGCTTATCCGCGCCACCGGAATGAATGTGTCAATTTTATTTTCAGTCTGTGGAAAGGCCGCGCCGGGCAGAATGGTGAACTGGCCACCAATGTGGTTGGTGGCGCTATAGCCAAAGCCGAAACCGCCGCCGGGCAGTCCGATTTGGCCGACCATCGACGCGACCATGATTGCTGCCCAGAATGCCTGTTCGCCGTGGTCTTGCCGTGTCAGTGACCAGCTGACCGAGATCATCGTACGCTGCGCAACCATTCTTCTGGCCAGAGTGCGTATGGTCTCGGCAGGGATTTCGCTGATCTCGGCCGCCCAGTCGGCGGTTTTTGCAATTCCGTCGGTTTGGCCCAGAAGATAGGGCAGGAACGCCTCAAACCCCTCAGTATATGTGTCCAAGAACGCTTTGTCGCTAAGCCCCTCACTGTGTAATGTGTGCGCGATCCCTAACAAAATCGCTGTGTCGGTGTTGGGACGTGGTGCCAGCCATTCGCCACCCACTTGGTCCAAAAGGTCAGATTTTAGCGGGCTGATATTGACAAAGCTGATGTCTGCACGGGCAGCCGCAATCAGATTTTCGCGCTGATAATGGTGCCCGGTACCGCCCTGACAAATCTGTCCGTTTTTAAGCGGGACGCCACCAAAGCAGACGAATAATTTCGTATTTTCCCGGATTGATTCCCAACTGGTACAGGTATCAAGGTAGCCGCGATAACTGCCCAGAATATGGGGCACGACCGCTTCGGCAGCGGCAAAGCTGTAGGTAAATTTTGACTTCGTATAACCGCCGATACAATTGAGAAACCGGTGAAGCTGGCTCTGAGCGTGATGAAACCGCCCGGCGCTTGCCCAGCCATAAGAGCCCCCAAAGATGGCAGAATTTCCAAATGTGTGGCGCACGCGGTTGATTTCATGTGCGACAATCTTTTCGGCCTCGTCCCAAGTTACTTGCACAAACGAATCTGCGCCGCGCAGGTCTCCGCGGGTGCCGGGGCCGCCCTCAAGCCAGCTTTTGCGGATCATTGGGGCGTCTATGCGCGTGGGACCGTGCTGTACATCAAGAATGCCGCCCCCAATAGGAGAGGGATCTGTGTCATGCTCGAAACCGATCAGTTCCTGCACACGGCCATTGCTGACTTTTGCGCGGTATGTGCCCCAATGGGCACTGGTCAGGGGAAGATCTTTAGTGTCGGTCATGATGGGTGCTTTCGGATTTTTCATGACGCCACGGCAGGGTATACGCTCTACCACCGCGATATGGCCGGTTGCTCTGGTTGCTGTAGAGTATAATCATTGAACGTCTAATCCTAATTCTGCCTGACGTTTTTTACTCCAGCCTTGGGTCATGCGGTCAGCAATAATAGCGATGATGGCCATGCAAAGTCCCGCAACGATACCGATTCCGAAATCACCATCGCTCAGTCCAATATAGACGATCTGTTCCAGACCGTTTGTTCCCACCAATGCCGCAATAACCAGCATGGCGATTGCATACATAATCGTCTGGTTGAGCCCCAGCATCATCACCGGCAGCGCCAGAGGTATTTTGACCTGCCACAGCAGTTGCCACTGGGTTGCCCCCATCATATTACCGGCCTCAATCACGGTTTCCGGCAGGTTGCGCAAACCGTGCTCGGCATAGCGGATTGCTGGCACAAAAGCATAGGCGATAATTGCCAGCAGACCCGTAAATTCGCCAATTTTAAACACCATCACGAACGGGATCAGAATGACGAAAAGCGGCATTGTTTGCATCGTGTCATTGATCGGGCGCACAAAGGCCGACACTTTGTCATTATGGGCGGCCCAGATGCCAATGGTGGTACCAAACACAAAGGAAATGATCGCGGCAATCCCGCAAAGATAGACCGACAACATTGCCTCGGCCCAATTGCCAGTGATCACCATAAAGCCCAGCCCGAGCGCCGTGCCGAGACCCAAAGCGCGACCGCCGATCTTCCAGCCGATGAAAGCATAGATCAAAATCACGCACGGCCAGGGGATAGAGGTCAGCCCAAAATATAAAAATACCGCAAATAACATCACCACAATGCCGGCAATGGTTTTGCCGCGCAATCCACACCAAAGCGCGATGGCGGCCATTGCGAGTGCGTAGACAGCTTTGTGCATGGCCGTCAGGGCAAAGCCCCAAGTGAACGGGCTCACTGCGCTTTGCAGGCCGATCTTGAGGGGCAGCATGACAAAGAAAAAAGCAGACGTCTTGAGCGCTTCGATCTGGGGGCGGTAATTCACGATCAGATAGGTTAAGCCTTCGTTCATCGACTTTCCGGGGCTCCAGACGTTGTCGCGTGGCCAGTCGACCAGCACGTTGAACACCTGGGCCAAGCCAAAAAGCAGCGCCGCGCCAATTATAGCGACACCCCAGATCCGATTACGTTGCAATATCGTTTTTCCAGATGGGTCATACAGGTTTGATCTTAGGGCCAAGCCACTGGTGATACGGTCAATTATCATTGCCATTAAGGCGATGACCATACCGACCAGCAGGCTCTCTCCGAATTGTGCTTTGCGGATTGTCGACAGAACTTCCCAGCCGATATCGGAGGTGCCACCAATGATCGAGGCAATGATGACCATGCTGAGCGACGCCATCGTTGCCTGATTGACCCCCAGCAAAAGTTGCTTGCGGCACGACGGAACCCGCACCTGCCAAAACAACTGGCCGGGGGTTGCCCCGGACATAAGTCCCGATTCTATGACCTCTGGTGCAACACTGCGCAGACCGATAATCGTGTTGCGCACCATCGGCGGAAACGAATAGAGGACGCTGGCGATCAAGCCGACAACCGTGCCAAACCCGAACAGCAGCAAAATAGGCAGCAAATAGGCAAAAGCCGGTACCGTTTGAAACAGATCAAGCGCGGGCATGATCGCCCGTTCTGCGCGATCGGAATAAAACCCCCAAACGCCGACAGAAAACCCTACGAAAATCGCGAGTGGGACAGAAATCGCCACCAGAGACAGCGAATTCATGCTTTCTTCCCAATAGCCGATCACCACCATATAAAGCGTTGCGCCTAGCGTGAAAGCGGCCAGCCGCCATCCCGACGCCACAAAGGCCACCAGACAAAATAGAAACATTGTGACCGCCCAAGGCAGCCCATTCAGAATTTTTTGCACCGCCCATATTGGCCATTCAAGCACCCAGGATATGCCCATAAAGAACCAACCAAAGTGTTTGACCATCCAGTCCATAATCACATTCAACCAATCTGAAAACGGAAAGATTAAAGCGTCTGGATATTCGATCAGCCAGCCCCATTGATCCTTGGCGGCAATGCAGCCCAAGGTCACCATGATTACGGCCAGCCAATGGAAAAAGCTGCGTTCTATGGATAACGGTTTCATCGTTAGGCCTGAGCTATTTTAGGGGTTGTGTCGGACTCATCGCTGCTGCCAGAGGCCAGTGCGTTGACAACGCCGCGTGCAGTTGCAATGCCCAAAACGGATCCGTCTTGGGCTTCGACGGCGAGACCTTGCTCGTTATCGGCGAGGTAGCGCAGCAGTTTTTCGACCAAGGTATCACCCGAGACCCGCTTTAAAGTATCGACCGGCCCCTTGGGTTTTTCCACAATGTCGGCCGCGGTGAGAATGGTTTCCCATGGCACATCCAGTGTAAATTCGCGGATATAGTCGTCGACAGGGTTTAGGATCAGATCAACGGGACGTCCGATTTGAACAATCGCCCCGTCGCGCATGATTGCCATTCGGTCCGCCAACCTGAGAGCTTCATGAAAATCATGAGTTATGAAAACGATGGATTTATGCAGTTTTGACTGAATGTTCAGAAACTCGTCCTGCATTTGCTTACGGATCAATGGATCCAGCGCCGAGAAGGGTTCGTCTAGAAACCAGATATCAGGCTCAACAGCCAGTGATCGGGCAATGCCAACCCGTTGCTGCTGTCCGCCAGAAAGCTGTTTGGGATAGTTGTTTTCGCGTCCCTCCAAACCCACCAGTTCGATAACACGTTGCGCCTGAGCATAGCGTTCTTGCTCGGGCTTTCCTTGCAACTTTAAGGGAAAGGCAATGTTGTCGATGACGGTTAAATGCGGCATTAGGCCAAAGCTTTGGAACACCATGCCCATTTTATGGCGCCGGATGTCAATCAGCTCTTCTGCACTTTTACCAAGTAGGTTTTCCCCGTCGAGAATGATCTCGCCAGCAGTCGGTTCGACCAAACGCGACAGGCAGCGTACGATCGTGGATTTTCCGGATCCCGAAAGACCCATGATGACGAAGATCTCTCCGGCATGGACGTCAAAACTGACATTTGCATTTGCAACGATATGCTGTTGCTCACGAATTGTGTCGGCGTGCGTCGCGGAATCACTGACCTGACCATTTGCCTTGTTGAAAAATTTGTCAGGTTCTGACCCGTAAACCTTCCAGACGTTTCGACACGACAGCTTGACCTGTTTGCTATCTGCGACGTTGGTTTTCATCTCAGGTCTCCTGATGAATTTGAACAGCGAACTGGCAAGGTGATCTTGTGCTCAATTTGGACTTGTTTGTTGCGCAAGGACGGCACCGGTGATGATGCCGCCCCTGTTTTTCAATCGGATACCTTACTGCGTTGCCGCGTTAATCCATGGCTGCCAACGGTCTTCGTTGTTGGCAAGCCACTCTGCCGCCACTTCATGAATATCACGGCCGTTATTGTCGACTTCTAGAATACCGGCGTTTTGATCGGCATTCGACAAGGTCATCATCGACAGCATTTTGAAGGCTGCGGGCCATTTGTCTTCAAAGCCGCTCCACGCCACCTTGTTCACCGTCGCCTGTGCGAACCCGCATGCGCTGTCTTTTTCTTGGGTTTCCTCGATGCACTCGCCTTCGGTCGGGGTCCATTCCACCCAGTTGAAATCATGTGCCGCAAAGATCCAATGCGGCTGCCACATCATCGAAATAATCGGCGCCTCCGTGGCCATTGCCGAGGTCAGTTCTGCGATCATGGCACCTTCGCTGCCGCCGGCAATCGTCTTGAACGGCAGGTCAATGCCAGCCACCACATCACGCGACCGGGTGCCCCAATCCGCTGGATATGTAATCAAACGGCCGTTGGGGAAAGTCTCCGCTGTTGCAAAGGCCTGCGCGCAATCGTAAAGCGCTTGGTAGTCTGGCAGACCGGGGCACCGGTCTTCCATGTAAGGGGGATAAATCCAGCCCTCTTTGGGCTCTAGGCCGAGGTCTCCCAAAACCACGATCTCGCCGCTCTCAACCATTTTGGGGTAAAGATCCCCCACGTTGTTACTCCAGACCTCGGCTTGAAAATGCAGGTTACCCTGCGCAAGGCCAGGATGCTGCGGCAGGGCGCCGGCGCTGACATACTCTATATTATAGCCCATTTTCTCAAGCAGAGCACCGGCGATTTTGGTTGAGACGTGCTGCCCAGTCCAGTCGTTCATGATAACCTTGATTGGATCAGGCGATTCTGGTACATCAGCAAGCGCTGCTGTCCCGCTTGCTGCGAGTAGCGCTGCGGCAGTAAGCGCCGGAATGTTGAATTTATAAGACATTTTTCCTCCATGCGATGACAGGCACTGCATTCAGTTAGGTATCCTGAGCATCTTGTTTTCCTATTGTACAAAAAACTTACCATTAGAAAGTTTTCTGTGTCAATAATTAGTTGTTGTGCTGCCCCCTATGATTAACTTAGCTTGAGGTTGATACCATCACCCCAGCACAAGGCACTTTGAAATGCAAACAAAGTCGATCCGTTCCATCCGGCGAGCAGAGCTTTCACGAGCAGCTTTCGAGGCCGTGGTGCGCTATGGGTTACGCAAGACCACGCTGGAAAAAGTCGGAGACCTCGCAGGCGTATCCAAAGGCGTGGTTTTACATCATTTCAAAGATAAAAGCGCGCTGTTAGAGGCTGTTTTCCGCCGGTCAAATTCTGTCCTTACTGCATCTTTGGTAGAATTATATCGCCATGCAGATTCGCCGATAGAACGATTGTGGGCGATCATTATCGCCAATTTCTCTGAGGCGATATACAATCGAAGGGTATGCCAAGCTTGGGTATCTTTGGCTGCAGAAATCCCTCATAGCACGCAATGCCAGCGCATACAGACAGTCTGTAATGCCCGCATTCACAGTAACCTGCGCCATGAATTGAAACATTTTCTCAACAAGGAAGATGCCGAGAAATCTGCTCGGCAACTTGGCGTATTGATTGACGGCATCTGGATCCGGGGCGGTTTGAATGCCACCCCTTTGAGTAGTAATTCTGCGATAGCAGAGATGGAATATGCGCTCTTTAAACTTTTGCCATCTGATAAAGACAGCATTGAAAAGCATAAGAAGGCCCGCGATAAAATCGAAAATGTTGCAAAAATATTATTAAACTCAAATGTTTATAAAGAAAGTACGCTTCAATCCTGATGCTGTTTCCGGAGGTTGGGGGTACAGGTGAGGCCTGCAGCGCTTCCTAAATGGTTAACATAAAATAAAAACTGACCAACGGTCAATATATTGACCTTTACTAAATGCAAAGCTACACTGGTTTGACGGTTCAGTGCCTGATCTGCGCAGCCATCTTGTTGAAGGCAAGCACCAAACAGCGCTGCGACCGTTTGGGAATGTCGCTCTCTCTGGCATGAATATGCAAAGAAGCAGGGCAACGAGCTGAGTGTTGGATGAGGGATAGACCGTGCAATATGACTATATTATCGTGGGTGCGGGGTCGGCGGGATGCGTTCTTGCCAATCGCCTCAGCAGCAACGTCCAGTCGAGCGTGTTGTTGATCGAAGCAGGCCGGGAAAATACCGCCTTGTCGCTAAAAATGCCAGCAGCCGTCTTGACAAATCTCAAGAGCAAAACTCACAATTGGGCCTTTCAAGGCGAGCCAGAGCCTGCTTTGAACGGTCGTCAAATTCAGCACGACCGCGGTAAAACACTGGGGGGATCATCTTCGATCAATGGCATGGTGTTTATTCGTGGTCATGCGCTTGATTTCGAAGGGTGGCGGCAATCGGGATGTGCCGGGTGGAGCTATGCGGATGTTCTGCCATATTTCAAGCGCATGGAATCCTACAGTCATGGGGGTGATGCATTTCGCGGTGCCGAAGGCCCTCTCAATGTGTACCGGCCCAGCCCGAAAGATCCGCTGGCGTTGGCATTCATAAAGTCCGGGGAACAAGCCGGTTATCCGCTAACAGATGACATCTGTGGTCATCGTCAAGAAGGGTTTGGCAGTCTGGATCGCAGCGTCCACGCGGGTGAGCGGTGGAGCACCGCGCGTGCCTATCTTGACCCGGCACGAGAGCGCCCGAATTTGACAGTGGTGACGAAAGCGCAGGTGCAACGTCTTGTGATTGAAGGGCGCCGGGCCACAGGTGTGGTTTACAAGGACCGTCGGGGAAAAATAACCACTGTTCAGGCACGACGCGAGGTCATTCTAAGCGCCGGTGCGGTCGGCTCGCCACAGCTTTTGATGCTGTCGGGCATCGGGCCGGCCGAGCATTTGCAGGCCATGGGCATCGATGTGATCGCGGACCTTCCAGGTGTTGGGCAAAACTTGAACGACCATCCTGATTTTGTACTCAAATATCAATGTACTCAACCGGTATCTCTGTGGCCTAAGACCAAGCCACTGGGAAGGGTCGCGGCCGGGATACGCTGGCTGCTGACACGCAAAGGTATTTGTGCCTCGAACCATTTTGAAGTTGTCGCCTGCGTCAGATCTGGCGCGGGTGTTGAATATCCTGACATACAACTCACCATGTCTCCGATCGCAGTGGACGACGATACTTGGGAACCTTTGCAAGAGCACGCTTTTCAAATTCATGTGGGCCTGATGCGCGCCCACAGCCGTGGCAAGATCGAACTGCGATCCTCTGATCCCGCTGCGCCACCGCGTATTTTTGTGAATTATCTGCAAGACCCCCGCGACAGGGTCTTGATGCGCAAGGGCATTCAAATCGTGCGAGAATTGGTGGACCAACCAGCTTTCAAGTCGTTGCGGGGCACCGAGATTTTCCCTGGTGATAACGTGCGAAGTGATGCAGATATTGATAGCCATCTCAATAGCCATACGACCACGCAGTGGCATTTGTCGTGCACAGCTCGAATGGGTCCCTACACAGATCGGCGGGCGGTCGTTGATACAAGTGGGCAGGTCCATGGGATCGCCGGTTTGCGTGTTGTAGATGCGTCTATCATGCCCATGGTGACCAACGGCAACACCAACAGCCCCACAATTATGATCGCAGAAAAACTGAGTGACGATATTCTTGGCTATCCTGCTTTGCCTCGCATCGAGGCAGACTTTTGGCAGCACCCCGCCTTTGAAACTTGCCAACGCTGAGGCCCTATGCGTTGCGGGTATAAATTGAAAACCAAGATAAAGGAACGAAACCGTGATTGGATATGCAATGGTTGGAGCCAGTGATTTGCAACGCTCCACCGCTTTTTATGACGCTCTTTTAGCCCCACTGGGTTTGGAAAAAGTTGAATTGGACGCGGTCTATACCGCTTATGCGCCGAAAACTGCGCCCGGTGATGTTGAGTTTTATGTCACCACACCGTTTGATCAGAACGCCGCGACAGCCGGAAACGGCAGCATGGTGGCTTTCAAGGTTGATCAACGCCGTTCTGTTGATCTGTTCCACCAGATAGGTCTAGAAAATCAGGGCCAAGATGAGGGCGCACCGGGCCCACGCCCAGCAGATGGGACAGTTTACTACGCTTATGTGCGGGACCCTGACGGTAATAAAATCTGTGCCTATTGCGAAGGTCTAACCTAAAATTATGCCTGCCTTGGGCCGCTTGGTCCGTTATAATCGCCTGCTTTGATGATCCGAGAGAAAGGTAAAGACCCATGTCTGCTGTCCCCGTGCCTCCTGCGCAGAATTATTTTAAAATTTATGCGGGAAGCACGGAGTTATCGCCTTTTCATGGATGTTATGCCACTGAAGACACGGTCCTAAGGACCTGCGCGGGGCGGTTTTTTGTTCATGACAACGGGGATGATACGGTCGCTACCTATTGGGCTTTGCGCAAACAGGCGGTGCTTTATGACGTGCCCGAGCGGCCGGTGGAAATATCCGGTCCCGACGCTTTGGTTTTTCTAGAAAAAATCTTTGCCCGTCAGATTTCTTCACTCATGGTTGGGCGGGGATACTATACTTTGGCGTGCACGCATAGCGGGGGTCTGTTCATGGATGGCATCCTCTTCCGGCTGGGTGAGACGCGTTTTTGGTTCGTTCAACCCGATGGTGATATGCATACCTGGTTTCTGGCGCATAATACCGGTTTCGATGTGACGATTTCCGACCCAAAGTCGCGCGTTCTGCAACTTCAAGGACCGGCGTCCTTTGCGATTATAAATGCGGCGTCGGATGGGGCTGTTGACCGTGAGATGGGGTATTTCCATGCAGGGTTTTTTGACATAGGCGGGCAAGAGGTTTACGTCTCTCGGACTGGCTGGACCGGTGAGTTGGGGTATGAAATCTATACGCAGGGCGCCGCCACCGACGGCCCGCGCTTGTGGGAGCATCTTGTGACCAGTGGACGCGCTCACGGGATGATTTTTGGCGCAATGCAATCGATGAATATCCGTCGAATAGAGGCCGGTATTCTGGACAGTGGCAGTGATTTCGACACGTCGATGACGCCTTTTGAGGCTGGTTTGGAGCGGTTTATTGATCTGGAAAAAGACTGTTTTATTGGCCGAGAGGCACTTTTGAATGCCAAGCGCGGCAAGCGGCTTTACGGCTTGATCTGCAAAGACCTAGCACCGCGCAGTGGCGACGCTATTTTTGCCGGTAACGCGCAGGTCGGTGTGGTCACGACCGGGGCGCAATCGCCCTTTCTTGCGGCGGGCATTGGATACGTGCGGTTTGATGAAGCTGGAACTTGGTCGGGCAAAAGGCTCTTGTTGCGGACAAGCGGGGGCGGGCAGGCGGAGTGTGATATTCTCGAGCCGCCGTTTTACGATCGCGACAAGCAAGCGCCCAAGCCATTTTAAACGTCGAGTTGAGTCTGCCAAAATCAAACAGCACGCATGTAAAGTTCTGGACATTTAAGTTCCTTGCGCTGAGATCGCAGCTCTAACATGACACTATGCCGTCTCTTTTTACCAAAAAAATGTCTTAAGACTGATCAGTACCGGCGCCTGCCGAGGAGTAGCCCAGCCTCCGGCTTCTTTCTGTGATTGCCTAGGTATTTGATTTCACGGTTTGATGTGTGGTCTGTTCTTTGGAATGGAAAGGCGCACTATGTGGCAAGTACGTTACGGCCGCACTACGTCCCCGCAAGCTATCTGAGCAAAAACGCAGCGATCGCAAGCGATGCGTGCGGCGATGAGCCGAGAGCTCGGTTTTGGTGTCAAACCAGTCGGCAGGTGGCGTCAGCGCCAGACATTGGAGGACCGCAAGACCCGCCCGACGGTCTGCGCGTAGCCGAGAAACGATGGTCTTAGCCTTCAGGCGTCATACGCTGCATTTGCCCGATGAGTGCCTTTAGGCTTTGCAAGGTCGATTCCACATCTGTCGTGGTCTAATGTGTATCGCTGTTTGCAACGGCACGGCATATTTAGGCTGCCGGATACGCAGGGCGACAAGCCAATGCGGCACAAGTTCAAAAGACATCCCATTGGCTGTTTCCATATCGACATCGCAGAGCTTCGTACCAAAGTAGGCAGGCTTTATCTCTTAGTGGCCATTGACCAAACCACCACGTTTGCCTTGACGCAACTTATTGAAAAAGCTGGACCTTAAGACAGCCTAAGAGATTCTCTCGACTGTACTGAAGGCAGTACCTTATAAGACCCGCACCCTTCTAACCGACAGTGGCATCCAAGTCTGTAGGTACTCAGGCAACTCCAACACACCCTATCCCGGGCCCATGCGGTTTGACGTGATCTGCACCGCATGCAGCACTGAACATCGCTGCACCAAGCCATAACACCCTTGGACAAATGGGTAAGTCAAGCGGATGAACCGCACACTCAAAGCAACCCTCACGCGGTATCATGAGCAAAGCCAGAGCCAACTCCGCACGCATCTCAATGATTTGCGTGATGCTGACACAAGCATCCGCTGGCTTAAAACACTCGGCGATCTCAAACCTGACGAATAAACCAACCATATTTGGACATCTGAGTCCAATCGCTTAATCCTTCAACCGATCTCTAAGATGCCGGGATTAAACGCCTACGAGATGTTATCATAGACGAGATCTACCCTCGCACTGAGACCGGCTTTGCCGATCATCATTTGGCCAAGGGGCTATCGTCTTACTCTGGGCGAATAGCTTTTCACCGACCAAGGCTGTTATAAAATGCTACGTTATGAACCCCGAGACTGACAATGGTCATGCGATGAGTGCGCTGGGGACGCTGACCTGGATCTCAGGAATACAGGTCTGTACGCCGATCTTTTATATGGGATAATGATTTTCGGACCTGCGATAGATGATCTTTTGACAGATCCGCAAAGATTATCTCTTTGCCTGCCCCGGCACGCGTCAAATCAATACCGTCTGGCCCCGTGACACACGACAGTCCACAATATTCGAATTCACCTTCACTGCCAACGCGATTGGCATAGACAACGTAGATTTCGTTTTCTTCCGCGCGCGCAGGCACGACGCGCGTTGCCACGCCGATGTAAGGCTGCATGTTTGCCGTCGGGACCAGAACGGCATCCGCTCCTGCCAAGGCGTAACTGCGGACCAATTCGGGAAATTCGACATCATAACAAATAGCCAGCCCGAGAACCCAGTCGCCAAACTGCACTAACGGGCACAAGGCATCAGCGGCACTGAAGGCTGCGCGATCCACGTCGCCAAACAGATGTGCTTTGCGACAAATCGAAAGTAAGGTGCCTGTGGCGTTAATCAAAGCGGCGGAATTGAAAATCTGCTTTCCGGCCCGCTCAGGAAAACCACAAAGCACGCCAATGTGATGACGCTGGGCGACGTCGCGTAAGCCTTGAATCATTGCGCCGCTCCGCGGTTCAGCTAAGGCTCGGATACGCTCGGCGCCGATGTTATATCCAGTCAATGCCATTTCTGGGAAGATGATTAACTCGGCTCCACCTGCTTTGGCAGTGGCACAGGTCCGATCGAACAACGCCGTATTTTCCTCAACGCAACGGTCAATAGAATCCATCTGGTAAATTGCTATGCGCAAGATGTCCTCGCAGGCTGGGTTCGATAGGGGCCGGTTGCTTCAAACGCGCTGGCCAGTGTCAAAAGGGCGGTATCAGAATAAGCGCGGCCTGCGAAGGTCAAGCCGACCGGCATATGAATATCGGTCATCGTGCCCATTGGAACGGTGACGGTTGGAATGCCCAAATGGCGGATCGCAAGATTGCCGTTCGCAACCCAAACTCCGTTGCGCCAAGCAATATCAGCAGAGGCAGTGTTTGTATCCGCATCTGCAGGGCCAACATCGGCGACGGCTGGGAAGATCACGGCGTCGAGGTCATAGGTGTTCATCCAGTCCTCTAAGTCGCGGCGACGCGTTTCCTCAAGACCGCGCAAGCCATCTGCGAGTGTCGGGATATCCAAGAAGTTTTCGCGCGGGTTCGCGCGGGCACGGGCGGGGTAATCAGCGATGTCATCTTCAAAGCCAGTATAGCGATCAGGTAGGCTGTCGTTTGGCACAGGAAAAATTTTGGACCCGTCAACTTCCGCCAAACAGGCAAGGTTCGGATCGGCGTTGGTCTTGAGAAAATCGTCCCAAGCCCAGACCGATAGGTCGGTAATTTCATGATGGAGGTAGCCTGAGGGGAGCAAGCCGCGCGTGTCAATACTGGGAGCATCACCGCGGTCGCTCTCATAGTTTGAAACAACAGGAAAATCGACGATCATGACTTTGGCGCCCGCATGTTCGAGTGCCTGACGCGCCGTGTTCCAAACGTCGATAATCGAAGCCCGGGTTTTGATTTTCTGACCTGTCGGACCACCAATGCCAGTTTTGTCGCCGCTACCTGCATCCGTATCGGCATTAATATACATCGCGGGGACGCCGAGGCGTTTACCGTTCAGCGCGCCGCTTGCGAGGGTCGTGTACGACAAGGGGCGGGTTTGTGAGGTTGACGGAATTGCAATCCATGGTTGGCAACGCCAAAAATCGCCACGTGTTTCAGGGTCGTCTGCGACCAGAATGTCTAAGACTTCCAACATATCGGCCATTGTGCGCGTATGCGGCACAACAACGTCCATTGTGGGTACCAATGGCCAATTGCCACGCACAGAAATGACGCCGCGGCTGGGGGTGTAGGCGCACAGCGCGTTGTTGGATGCGGGGGCTCGACCGCTCGACCATGTTTCCTCGCCCAAACCAAAGGCGGCAAAGCTGGCGGCGGTTGCGGTGCCAGACCCGTTCGAAGATCCCGAAGCGAAAGCTGCGGTCAAATAGTCGGCGTTATAAGGCGACTCCGCGCGTCCGTAGAGACCGCGTTGCATGCCGCCATTGGCCATCGGCGGCATATTGCTTAGTCCCAACAAAATTGCTCCTGCTTCGCGCAATTGCGCGATTGCAAAAGCATCATCCGTGGCAATCAGATCTGCAAAAGCGGGTGAGCCAGCGGCAACCGTTAGCCCTTTAACCTTAAAGCTGTTCTTGGCCGTGTAAGGGATGCCATCGAGGGACCCAAGCGTCTCACCATGATGTCTTCGTTTGTCGCTGGCTTGTGCTTCTATTAAGGCATCAGGGTTCAGAACTGGGACCGCGTTCAGGCAAGGACCGTTACGATCAAATTTATCAATTCGATCAAGGTACGTTGTGACGAGGTCTACACTGGTGATTTCATTGCGCTCAAGGGCGGCGCGCAGATCAGCGATTGAGGCCTCAACAACGTTCAAGCCGCGCCCTCGAAACCTTGTAAAACGTTGACCGTGTTTACGCCTATTTCGGCTATGTCATAGCCGCCTTCCATTACAAATAAGGTAGGAAGGTTGAGCGATGCGATGTCGGCACCGTAGGTTGCGAAGTCTTCGGATTTGAGTTTAAAAAAGCTGATGGGATCGGTTTCAAACGTGTCCACACCAAGCGAGATGATCAATTGGTCGGGGGCGTAATCCGCAACATGTGAAAGAGCCTTTTGCAGCGCCGCACGCCAAGTCGCGAAATCGGTATTCGGCGGCAAGGGGTAGTTCACCGTGTATCCGTTGCCTGCGCCAGTGCCTGTTTCATCTGCGTGACCAAGGAAATGCGGGAACGCATCCATCGGGTCGCCGTGAAGGGAAATAAACAACACGTCATCGCGGGCATCAAATATGTCCTGTGTGCCGTTGCCGTGATGAAAGTCAACATCAAGAATTGCGATGCGTTTTGCACCTGTGTCCAGTAAATGCTGTGCTGCAACGGCAGCGTTGTTTACAAAACAATAGCCACCATACATGTCGGTTGTAGCATGATGGCCGGGAGGACGGCACAGCGAGAAAACGGCTTTGGCACCGTCATTTAGGCGCCGCGCCCCTGTCAACGCGACCTGCGCAGATGCATAGGCCGCCTCCCATGTGCCGTTTGAAATTGTGGTTTCGCAGGCCAAAGCGTAATAGCCCAGGCGTCCTTCGATGTGGGTTGGGATGCGCTGTGACATGCGGCGTGCGGGCCAGCCTGTTGGCATGGCTTCGCCTTTGAAGCCAGCGGCTTGCCAATCGGCCCATGCAACTTGTAGAAATTCGATAAAGTCTTTGTCGTGGATAGCCAGAATAGGGTTCAAACCGAAATCATCGGGTTCGCTGACCGGGCCAAGATCAACCTCGCGCACGCGGTCAATGATGTATTGCGCTCGGGAGGGCCGCTCAAACGGTTCAACGAGTTGGCCTCCGAACAGTTCGGTCTTTGAATTCCGCAGTTTATGGCGTTCGGTGAAAATTGTTTCCATTCGACGTCCCTTTCAATCAAATACGGCGACCCCATTGTAAGAGCCGCCGATGTTTAGCCTAGGGTGGCTTAGTTTTTCAGGTTGGTCCAGATTTGGTCGTACACGGCCTGCGTTGCCTCATCGCAAACGGCGATAAAAGCACCCGCACCAGCAGTTTCTGGTGGGTTTGATTCCGGGAGCGTTGCCAAATCAGGATCGAGGAAATCACCGGCGCCCGTTACACCAAGACCGTAGCGTGCATAGTTGGACACGGCGGCAATATTTTCCGGCTCAAGCATGAAATCCATAAATTTGATTGCACTGTCACGGTTTGGCGCATCGTTCAGCAGGACCACGTTGTCCATCCAGACGACATAGCCCTGGGTTGGGAAGGCATAAGTGATGGACGCACGTTCGGCGCGCGCCTTTGCGCTGAAGCCATCATAGATCATCCCGACGGACACATCGCCAGAGACCAGAACCTCTTTTGCAGTGTCAGAGTTGAAGGAAGCCCAGTGGGTTTTTGCGTCTTGCAGCATGTCGTTTAGGGCGCTCAGTTGAGCGCGATCCGTATCACATTGCGGGAAGCCCATGTGCAGCGAAGCCAACGCCATCACTTCGCCTTGGCTGTCGAGCACGTTGATCTTACCAGACAATTCAGCAGGCGGATTGAACAAGATATCTGTGGTGTTGATGTCACCGGTGTAGTCTTCTGTATTCACAGAGAAAGACGTGGAACCCCACTGATAAGGAATGGAATGCGTACGGCCCGGATCAAACGATGGATCTGCCCACTCTGGTGAGATGTTACCTTTATTGGCCAACTCTCCGTCAGCGATTGTGTCCAGCAAACCCTCACCAGCCATGATCTCGACCATGTAGTCGCCCGGTACGGCAACGTCATAGGTGCCCATGCCCCCAGCCTTTAAGGACGCAAGCATCGCTTCATTAGAGTCATAGGTGTCCATCGTGACCGTGATACCGGTTTCAGCGGTGAATTTTTCGAGCAATTCAGCAGGCATGTATTCAAACCAGTGGTAGATCACCAGTTTGCCTTCGGCAGAAGCTGAATTGGCCAGAAGCGCCAAGGCTATAGCGGATGTTGAAAGAAATTTCATTTTGGTAACTCCCATTTCTATTTTGTATTGTCTGACTTCGAGACGAAGTAGGAAATCGTCACCATCACGATTGAGAGGCCAAGAAGCATCGTTGATATCGCCATGATGTTGGGCTTGAGCCCTTGTTTCACCGAACCAAATATCGCTGTGGGCAGAGTTTCAATTCCTGCTCCTTTAACAAAATTGGTGATGATGAAATCGTCGAGGCTGACAATGAACGCCAGCAAGAAACCCGAGATGATGCCAGGCATCATCAAAGGCAAGAGGATGCGCCGAAACGCCTGTGCCTTGGTGGCATAGAGGTCCATTGCAGCGTGTTCATAGGTGTTTTCAATGCCCTGCATCCGCGCCTGAATGGGCAGATAGGCAAAGGGAATGCAGAACGCGATATGGGCAACAAGGATCGTCATATATCCGCGCGCGAATCCGATGAAATTAAAGAAAATCAATGTTGCAACAGCGAGGACAATTTCTGGCACCATGATGGGCAGTGAAATAAGGCCTAAGGAGGGTGTGCGTAGACGGTATTTTCCGCCGCGCACGATTGCCGTGGCCGCAGCTGTTGCGATCGCCGTGGCTAAGGTCGCGGCGATGATGGCGATTGAAAACGAATTGATAGCTGCCTGCTGGAATTTTGCGCTTTCGGGGCCTACGAAAATATCAACGTACCAGCGCAGGGAGAGGCCACGCCAAGTCGTGATCGATTCCGAGGCGTTGAACGAATAAACGGTCACTACGATAAGAGGTGCATAAAGGATCAGTATGCAAAGAATGGTTGTAAACTGAAAACCTGAGTAGGTTTTGACGTCTGTTCTCGCACTCATTGGTCCACTCCCGCACGACGTCGCTGGCTTGACAAGATTAATAGGATAATCATGACCATACTTAGCAAGATCATTGATGCGGCAGCACCGAACGGCCAGTTTCCGGCGTTGCCTTTGAATTGTTCCTCAATCAACGAACCGATCATGAAGTTTTTCGCTCCACCCAGTAAGTCAGGCGCAAGGAAAGCCCCAAGGCTTGGCACAAATACAAGGATACAGCCTGCTATCACTCCAGGTTTGACTGCGGGCAAAAGAATCCGTCGCAGGGTCGTCCATTTTGTGGCGTAAAGATCCGCCGCCGCTTCAGATAACGTGAAGTTGTAGCGCTCAACCGCTGCATAGATCGGCAGCACCATGAACGGCAAATAGCTGTAAAACAGGCCCAGCTGCACGGCGAGGTTCGTGTTGATAATATGCAAAGGATCGTTGATCAGTCCGACGTTCATCAGAAAACCGTTTAATGGACCCTCATCTCGCAACAGGAACTTCATCGAAACTGTGCGGATTAACAGATTAACCCAATAGGGAATGGTAATCAGGAACACCCAAAGCGTGCGGGTGCTGGAAGGGCGCGTGGCGATGTAATAGGCGGTTGGAAAACCAATCAGGAGCGACAGGATTGTCGCAAGGCCCGCCTGCCAAATCGAACGCCAAAATATGCTGATATATGTCCATTGCAATTTCGGGTCACCGTCACCAAACAACCCCCGGTCAAAGAAAAACTGATCATAGGCCGCGAGGGTAGGGTCCCAAATTACGCCGCCGCGAAATTCTTTGGTGAGGAACGAATAGATGACCATGACGCAAACTGGCGCGAGTACAAAAATCCCAAGTACAAGCCATGACGGCACTAATAGCCACTGACGTGCCTCGGCGTAGGTGTCCGATGCGGCGCTGCCGCCAGAAACCGCCCCACCCGCCATCAGTCCGCCAACAAGCGTGCTGCGCCTGCTTCCATGGTAACGAAAGCAGGGTTGCCCGGTTCAATCAATCGCTTGTTGCCGCGCTCGGTATTCGATGTGCGAATCGTGATCTTGGGGCCGCCATCGAGATCCACAAGGGTGGTAATGTCGGTTCCAATGAAAATGTTTTCGGTCACTGTGCCTTTCAGGCTTTCCCCGTCGCTTGATTGATGGGACAGGATCATCCGTTCGGGACGCACGGATAGGTTTACTTTGCTGCCTACCGCAACCCCATCAACTGCGTCGGTGGTCAGTTCCTGACCGCCGCCAATATGGCATTGGGCACGACCGTTAGTGATTTTATTTACGGAAACCTCAAACAGGTTGGTGTCACCAATAAAGTTCGCCACAAACATATTACGCGGGTATTCATAGATGTCGCGAGGCGCGCCAAGTTGCTGCAATTCACCAGCAGACATCACTGCGATTCTATCCGACATTGTTAGTGCTTCCTCTTGGTCATGGGTGACAAAGATGAAGGTAATGCCGGTTTCGCGTTGGATGTGTTTAAGCTCGATCTGCATGGCCTTGCGCAGTTTAAGGTCGAGTGCTGAGAGCGGTTCATCTAACAAGAGAACTTTCGGCGAAGGGGCCAGTGCGCGTGCAAGAGCAACCCGTTGTTGTTGGCCCCCTGATAGTTGCGCGGGTTTACGTTTGGCGAATTTAGAAAGTTGCACAAGTTCAAGCATCTCACCAGCCCGTTTCGCTGCCTCCGCGCGGGAACGGCCTTTCATTTCAAGACCAAAACCAACGTTCTCAAGTACGGTCATGTGCGGAAATAGAGCGTAGTTTTGAAAGACCGTGTTCACGGGTCGCTTATGAGGAGGTAGTGCTTTGATTTCGTCACCGAACAGATAAATCCCGCCCTGGCTGACGTCTTCAAAGCCTGCAATCATCCGAAGAAGCGTAGTTTTCCCACAACCGGAAGGACCTAAAAGCGTGAAAAATTCGTTGTCATAAATAGCTAGGGAAATTTGATGCAAAACAGTGACATCGCCGTAGCGTTTATAAACATCTCGCACGTCAACTGCGATTTTTGCGGCATCATCCATTCGTTATTCCCTTTATTCGTCTCAACAATAGCGCCACACTTCACGCGATGTCACCTCTGAAATGACGAAGGTCGGATTAGACTGTGCCTTACTATAGGGGCAGAGGCTTAGTTAAGACCTAATCAAAGCTAATGTATACTGTTCTTTTCGTTAAGCTTCCAAAACGCAATCTTGGATGCAACCAACTGGAAAGGTCATTGGATGTCAGTCGAAAAGATAGACACGCTCGTCGTTGGCGCCGGACAGGCAGGCATCGCGCTGTGCGAACATCTTGGCAAACAGGGTGTGCCGTTTTTGGTTCTCGAAAAAAGCCGCATTGCTGAGGCGTGGCGCACATCGCGGTGGGACGCCTTGGTCACCAATGGCCCGGTGTGGCATGACCGCTTCCCAAATCTTAAATTCAAAGGCAACGCATCCGATGAATTTGTCGGCAAGGATCGCGTTGTTGACTACATTGAGGAATATGCCGACATGGTAAACGCCCCGGTGCGCACTGGCGTTGAGGTTCTGAGCGCTGCGCGCTTCCCGGATCGTGCGGGCTTTTGCGTGGAGACAACAAGTGGCGTCATAGAGGCGACGCGGATTGTTTCTGCTACGGGTGCCTTTCAGGAACCTGTGATTCCACCGATCGTCCCGCAGGACAATGCGGTGCATCAAATGCATTCCGCTTTGTATCGCAATCCAGATCAACTCGCCGATGGTGCGGTTATGGTTGTGGGTGCTGGATCTTCAGGTGCGCAAATCTCCGACGAGTTGAACAGGGCCGGACGCAAGGTGTTTTTATCGGTTGGTCCCCATGATCGGCCACCACGCCGCTATCGCGAACGTGATTTTGTTTGGTGGCTTGGCGTGTTGGGCCTATGGGATTTGGCAGCGCAAAAGCCGGGCACTGAGCATGTGACAATTTCTGTTAGTGGCGCTTACGGGGGCCGTACAATGGATTTCCGGCGTCTCGCGAGTGAGGGCGTTACGCTTCTTGGCCGCACGGAAAGCTTTGACAGTGGTGTGCTTGAATTCGCCAACGATGTGCGCACAAATATTGAGGCGGGAGATGCAAATTACGCCGAAATGCTGGACGCAGCCGATGCATACGCTGAAGCTATGGGCCTTGCGTTGCCTTTGGATCCACAAGCGCGTGAGGTCTGGCCAGACCCTGCCAGCTTGACCAACCCCATCCGTAGTCTGGACCTTACCGCCGAAGGCATTTCGACGATTATTTGGGCGACGGGGTATAAACAAGACTTCGGCTGGCTTAAGGTGGATGCTTTCACCAAAACCGGCGCACCCATTCATCAACGTGGCGTGTCCAAAGAACCGGGACTTTATTTCCTTGGTTTGCCGTGGCAGTCCCGGCGCGGATCGACTTTTTTATGGGGTGTGTGGCATGACGCGAAATTCATAGCTGATCAAATAGCTATCCAGCGCGCTTACTCTGACTATGATGGTCAAGCTGCGGTTGTCTCCGAGACAATCGCCCAACCCAAAATTGAACGGACATCCCATGACACATATCCGCCTTCGTAAGTTCAACACGAGCGATACCTACCCGGAACAAAACCTCAATAATGATCTGTGTCAGGCCGTTGTAACGCATGGCGGCAAGACGGTCTGGCTGCGCGGTCAGTGCCCGCAAAACCTTGATGATTTTCATAATATTTCCAGCTCTGATCCAGTGGAGCAGACCCATAAGGTAATGCAAAACATCCGCCAATTAATCGAAGAAGCAGGCGGCAGTATGGAACATCTCGTCAAGGTCGTGGTCTATATCACGGACGTCCGTCACCGTGAGGCGGTTTACCGGACCATGGGCGAATACATCAAAGGGGTGCATCCGGTGTCTACAGGCTTGGTTGTGCAAGCCTTGGCGCGGCCCGAATGGCTGGTTGAAATCGACGGTACGGCAGTGATCCCAGAATGACGTTTTCATTGGTGGCCCGCTGCGCCGAAACGGGCATGTTTGGTCTTGCGATATCATCGTCATCGCCTGCGGTTGCAGCGCGCTGCGCCTACGCGCGTGCGGGGGTCGGGGCGGTTGCGTCCCAGAACGTCACTGATCCATTGCTTGGCCCTCTTGCACTCGATCTTATGGAAAACGGGATGAGTGCAGTTGAGGCGATTGAGCATGTCTGCGAGCAAGGTAAATTCATCGAATACCGTCAGGTTTTGGTCGTCGACAAGGCGGGTAAGACAGCGATCTACTCGGGTCCCAACTCGCTTGGAATTTGGACGCAAGCTCAGGGGGCAGATGTGGCATCTGGCGGGAATATGTTGGCTAACGATCGCGTGCCACAAGCCATGGTGGACAGCTTTCTTGCCAGCTCTGGACATCTTGGAGATCGGTTGATTTCAGCCATGCGGGCAGGTTTAGCTGCTGGTGGTGAAGCGGGCCCACTGCATTCTGCTGGTATATTGCTGGTCGACACTGTCGCATGGCCCGTAGCTGAATTGCGCTGTGACTGGACAGACAACTGCCCAATAGAGAATATTGCCACGGCTTGGGAGGTCTATAAACCGCAACTGGCCGCCTATGTGCAACGTGCGATCGATCCAAGGGACGCGCCTTCTTACGGCGTTCCAGGCGACCAATAATGAGGGAATATTAAGATGCTGGAGCATACTAAAGCTGACTGGATGAAACGCGCTTCTGGTCTGACATTTCGCCATCAGGCATTTATCGGCGGCAAGTTCGTAGATTCGGCGTCTGGCGAGACATTTCAGTCCATCAATCCTGCAACAGACGCGGTTTTAGCAGATGTTGCCGCCTGCGACGTTGAGGATGTGAACCGCGCGGTGGCCGCGGGCCGCATAGCTTTTGAAGCAGGCATTTGGTCACGCACCGATCCAGCTCATCGTAAAGCGGTTTTGCTCAAGCTGTCTGATCTGATCCGTGCGAACCTTGAAGAGTTTGCGCTCCTCGATAGTCTCGATATGGGGAAACTGGTCACAGATGCCGCAACAATTGACGCACCCGGTTCGGCGCATTTCTTTCAGTGGTACGCTGAATCCATCGATAAAATCTATGATGAGGTCGCGCCAACTGGACCCGGTGATTTAGCGATTGTCACTCGGGTCCCCTTGGGTGTGGTTGGGGCTGTTACGCCGTGGAATTTCCCGCTTGATATGGCGACTTGGAAAGCCGCAGCCGCCTTGACTGCAGGCAATTCAGTTGTGTTGAAACCTGCAGAGCAGTCGCCTCTGTCTGCCCTGCGGTTAGCCGAGCTCGCTGTTGAGGCAGGCTTGCCGGACGGTGTATTCAACGTCGTTCCGGGATTTGGTCATACGGCGGGACAGGCGCTGGGCCTTCACATGGATGTCGATAGCCTCGCCTTCACAGGCTCGACCGTGACCGGTAAAAAATTCATGGAATACTCGGGTCGATCAAACCTGAAACAAATCTGGCCAGAAACGGGGGGCAAAAGCCCCAACCTTGTCTTTGCAGACTGTGAAAACCTTGATGCGGCAGCGGACATGGCAGCGTTTGGAACCTTCTTTAATCAGGGAGAGGTCTGTTCTGCGAATTCGCGGCTCTATGTCGAACGATCCATTAAAGACGCGTTTGTTGAGAAGCTGACTGAGATTGCAAAGGCAATGCAACCTGGTGATCCGCTCGATCCCGCATCCAAAATGGGCGCGATTGTTGATCGCAAGCAGACCGAAGGTGTGATGAAATATGTTGAGGCTGGCAAACAGACTGCGAGGCTTGTAGCGGGTGGTGAACAGATTAAAATCGACGGCAAAGGATGCTTCGTGCAACCGACAATTTTTGATGACGTCAGCCATGGCGATGCCCTTGCGCGCGACGAGATCTTTGGTCCGGTGCTATCTGTTATTCCATTCGATACAGAAGAAGCTGCTATTTGTATGGCCAACGATAGTGTCTATGGTCTTGCGGCTTCGGTCTGGACTGACAATTTAAGCCGGGCATTGCGTGTGTCCGACAGGCTGATGGCGGGCACCGTATCGGTGAACACGGTTGATGCGTTAAGTGCGATGACCCCATTCGGAGGCATGAAACAATCGGGTTTCGGTCGAGATCTGTCGCTTCATAGCTTTGATAAATACACAGCCCTAAAAACTACGTGGATCAAGTACGCGACTTAGCCCATACTGTTCCAATGGCGTTACGATTCACCCTTCGGCAATTGGAATACTTTGTCACGGTTGGCGAGCAGGGTTCAATCGCGCGTGCAAGCACGCACTTGAATGTGTCATCCCCGTCGATTTCCGCGGCGATATCCCAACTTGAAGATGAATTTGGTTTGCCGTTGTTTGTGCGAAAACATGCCCATGGTTTAAGCCTGACTCAGGCTGGCCGCCAATTTATGGTGCAGGCGCGCAAGGTCTTGGTTGAGGGGGACAGCCTCAATCGACTCGCGGGTGCAATCTCTGGAAATGTGCAAGGACCGTTGAGCGTTGGATGCCTGTTGACCTTTGCGCAGGTTCTGCTGCCAGCAATCCGGCGTGAGTTTCAGCACAGGTACGCGGACGTGCAAGTATCGCAAACCGAGTGCGACCAAGAAATACTGATCGAGAAATTGCGATGTGCAGAAATTGACGTTGCACTGACCTATGATCTTGAGGTGCCATCGGACCTTGAATTCATCGCTGCGCGATCCTTGCCCTTGTACGTCGTTGTCGCCGCCGATCATCCGCTTGCAAAACACACGTCCTTGACGGTTGAAACGCTGGTTGATTATCCCATGGTACTGCTCGACTTACCGATGAGCCGAACCTATTTTATGCAGGCGTTTGACCGTGCTGGTATGACACCCAATATCGCTGAACGCACCCGCGATATGGCCGTTATGCGATCACTGGTGGCCAACGGATTTGGTTTTTCGGTAGCAAATATTCGCCCTCATTCAGATTTGTCGCCAGATGGTCGCGCGTTGTGCTTTATCCCTTTTGAAGGGGCGCCGCGTCCCCTGTGTTTAGGCTTTCTCGTTCCCGTAGGTGCGCGCAGTGTTCTATCGGTCGATGCTTTTATCGATCATGCATCGCGAACCATCTCAAAGTGGAACTATCCCGGACTGCCACTTGCCGATGATAGTTAATCCCAGCCTAAGCCATGCTTTTACAAGCATGACTTTAGCCTAAGTCAATTTTCTGTCACCACTATCCAAAAGCCCCATCCTTTCAGGAGTAACCCTGTGCGCGATTCTCGGTATGACATCCTTTTCCAACCTATGCAGATCGGTCCAGTGACGGCCAAAAATCGGTTCTATCAAGTCCCTCATTGCAATGGGGGCGGTTACCGCGATCCATCTGCCGCCGCCGCCATGCGCGGGTCAAAGGCCGAAGGTGGTTGGGGTGTTATTTTCACGGAGCAATGTGAGATGCACCATACATCTGAAATTACGCCTTTCATTGAGCTGCGGCTGTGGGAGGACAAAGATATTCCGATGTTGCACAAGATGTCCGACAAAATGAAGGAACATGGTGCCTTGGCTGGAATTCAATTAGCGTATTCTGGTGTAAACGGTCCGAATTTGTATTCTAAAGAAGTTCCACTGGCCGTCTCCGCCCAGCCTATCCGCACATTCACTAATGATCCTGTTCAAGCGCGCGCTTTGGACAAAACCGATATCAAGGACTTGCGTCGTTGGTTCGTGAATGCGGCAAAACGCTCTAAAGAAGCCGGTTTTGATCTGATCTGCCTTTATGGGGCGCATGGTTTTGGTATTTTCCAACATTTCCTCAGCCGGGCCACCAATCACCGTACAGATGAATATGGTGGCAGTCTGGAAAATCGCGCGCGGTTCGTAAATGAAGTGATCGCAGATATGCGCGATGCCGTTGGTGACACAATGGGCCTTACCTTGCGTTTGTCATTGGACGAAACGATTGGCAATTTGGGGTTTTCCAACGACGAAGTTCGTGAGTTTGTTGAAATGAACCGCAACCTGCCCGATCTGTGGGATTTAGCCCAAGGCACCTGGGAAGATTGTTCTGGCCCGTCGAGGTTCAAAGAAGAAGCAGCGCAGCACGAATTGGTCAAAGGAATTCATGCGTTGACCGATAAGCCAATCGTTGGAGTCGGACGCTTCACCAGCCCAGACGTCATGGCGAAAATGATCAAATCTGGCACTTTGGATTTCATCGGGTGCGCACGTCCGTCGATCGCTGATCCGTTCCTGCCAAAAAAGATTGAAGAAGGCCGTATCGAAGACATCCGCGAATGTATTGGCTGCAATATCTGCGTTACAGGCGATATGACTATGTCGATAAGCCGTTGCACCCAGAACCCGACGTTTATGGAAGAATGGCGCAAGGGCTGGCATCCCGAGCGTATGAACACCAAAGGCGCTAGCTCCAATGTGCTCGTGATTGGTGCAGGCCCTGCTGGCCTGGAGGCGGCACGCGCCGTTGCAGAGCGTGGCTACGACGTGGCGTTGGCCGAAGCGGGTACGGTCTTGGGCGGTCGCGTGGCGCGCGAGCGTCATCTTCCCGGCCTCAGTGCGTGGGGTCGCGTAGCCGATTACCGAGAGTACCAATTAAGTCAAAAGCCAAACGTCGAAAGTTATTTTGAAAGTGAACTCGACGCGGAAAGCATCCTCGAGTTTGGGTTTGAAAACGTCTGTATCGCGACAGGCGCAAAGTGGCGGCGCGACGGCGTGTCCCGACAACACGTGGAACCGTTTCCGACGGATGCCGCGATGCCAATTTTCACGCCTGATGATTTGATGAACGGTGCCGTCCCGACGGGGCATGTAGTGATTTACGATGACGACCACTATTATATGGGGGGCGTTTTGGCCGAATTGCTCATCCAAAAGGGATGTAGTGTTACCCTCGTCACGCCTGCGGCCTACGTCAGCGAATGGACACTGAACACGTTAGAACAGCACGAAATCCATCGCCGACTGGCCACAATGGGGGTCACAATTGAACTTAATCGTGGGATAACCGCCATTGGTAAGGACTATGTTCAGACAAACTGCATGTTTACTGACATGACCCGGCCGCTCTGCTGTGGCGCTGTGTTGCTGGTGTCTTCACGTTTGGAGAACAAAAGCGTGTTCGACGACTTAAAGCTGCGCGCGGCAGAATGGGCGGACGCGGGAATTAAGTCTGTAAAGTTGATTGGAGATGCAAATGCGCCAGGTCCGATTGCTTGGGCCACCTATGCTGGTCACCGCTATGCCCGAGAACTGGACGAGCAAGATATCGGGGACGCTCTTCCATTCCGCCGCGAAATCACAGACCTTGCAGTGAATTAATGAAAGCGGGCCCGTTTCCCGCGTTGCTTTTGGTTTATGCTAAGGTATCCATGCTCAATATTCACAGCACACCAAAAGCTGCACAGTGTCATGGTCTTCGGATCAAATGGAATTGTACTCAATCTGGCTAAAAAAGCCAGAAAAGATATCAAAGCACTCTATTTGGACGCACACACAGCGACAGCATAACAAAAATAAGGCTCTCACCAACACGGTGGGGGCTGTCTTACGTTGGCATTAGAGAGTGGCGAAATCTGACAAAAGGAAAAGAGAGCTTTGTAATCAAGTATTGATCCCTTATCACCGCCAATGCGTTCCCAATTATGGAACATTTACGGATAAATGGCATCATAGGTGATCTAGACGGAATGTGAACCGCTCTGTACGAGATCACACAGGTGTCTAAAAGTCAGCTCAATTTTGATATAAAATAAAAGTCAATACAATTATAAGATATTTACATATACCTTGCGCCGCGCAAGCGGGGGCCAGGTGGTCCTCTATCTGGTCGATTGTGGTGTGGTCTCCAAGGGAGATCCAGTGTCATTTTGAGCTTGATTCATTCATTTGCTTTGTTGCGCCTATCGGGCATCACAACAAATTTCGGTCAGTTCATAGCGTAGGTCAGTCGCTGGTTTTAAAGTATGCTCAAGCTGAACATTGACGCATTCATTTTCCAAAAATCTGGTTTGAAATCTCCGACTTCAGTCGGAAAAGATCCCATTGTGCGCCGCAGGCGCTCTAAACCACTGAACCCCTCGACTTTAGTCGGAGGAGGTTCAGTTTAAAAGCGGGGGTACAATTCCGAATTTATTCGATGATATTTTCGGAGGCCAACAGTACCCTTCCCTCAAATAAATAAGCGGTCAGGGCTTTCTCAAGGTCAGAAACGCGCGACTGCCCTTCTGGGGCGAGCGTCACGGTGACCTGCATGCCCCGTTTGCCACGCGCAACAACGTCAATTTTACTATTTGTAAGAGAGAGTTCGTTTTGAACTAAATCAGTGACTTTTAACTTGACGGCTTCGCACCGCAAACTTGGTTTGTAAATTTTACCAACTGTAGTGAGAGGGATCTCGTCAATAACTTGAATGATCTTTGGCCATGCTGGGCGCTCATCTATCGTATTTTGAGCATGTTGTTGCAGCTCTTCGACGCTTGCCTCATGGCCTTTTTGCAACTGCAAAAAACAAATGGGTACTTCTCCGGCATAGGCGTCGGGCATGCCAACGGCAGCAGCCAGCATCACTGCAGGATGTGTGCTCATGGCATTCTCAATCATGGCAGGGTCGATGTTGTGACCACTGCGTATAATAAGGTCTTTTGACCGTCCGGCAATATACAGACAACCCTGGGCATCTTTGTACCCAAGATCGCCTGAATTAAGCACTCCTTGGTTAAAGACACCCTCGTCGTGTTTTGAGTCGCTATAGCCGGGGGAAACGTGAGCACCGCGTATTGCAATGATTCCAATTTCTCCGACTTCACAAACCTTACCAAGGCTGTCGTCTGCGTTTCGGCGTAAAACGTCTACCTGAGTATAGGGTAGGTTCCAACCAACAGAGCCGGCATTGCCGTTTCCACAAGGTGGATCAATGCTGACCAATCCCGAGGCCTCGGTCATCCCTAAAATTTCGAAAAGTTCACGCCCTGTAACTTCCTTGAACTGTTTCTTGACTGCCGGTGGTAGCAAAGCGGCACCCGTTAAACCAGCCCGCACTGAACTAATGTCCTGCGTACCCGGAGACGTTTGTAAAACGGCTCCGAGCGCTGTAGGAACCCCTGCCAGCAATGTCGCTTTATGCTTGGCCGCCAAGCGCCAAAACCCCTCTATGACTGTTGGATTGCGCAGTCCTGAGGGTGACATTATTAACAATTCCAGTCCGGCCATAAAGCCGCTTAGACCGGCGATAATCGTCCCTGCGACATGAAACAGCGGAAACGTTGCGGTTAAAACATCATCAGAGGTGTAACCACACATTGAGGCCCCACCAAAAGCGGCCACCAGTTGGCTGCGATGCGTGTGGGCGACAAGTTTAGGCACACCCGTTGTGCCCCCTGTATGAAAATACGCCGCTAAATCATCGCCGCTGCGCGTAATGCCAAAGTTCAGACGGTCGTCGGGTTGGGCCATTAGTGCCGTGGAGAAATCGATCACTCCTTCCTCCGTTGGTGTGTCAGGATGGGCCACGCGTATCAAAATCAATTCAGGAATTTGGCTGCGCAATTCCAACGCTTTTTCCCAGATATCGAGTTGAGGGTGAGGCCCTAAAGCAACCAGAATTTTTGCACCTGACGTTTTGATCAGTTCAGCAATACTCTCTCGCTGTAAAAGGAAGTTGATCGGAACCGCATACCCTGCAGTTTCCGCACCCCACAATGTAACGTGGGTTTCGACCAAAGAGGGCAGCATAAAAGCGACCCCTGGCGCAGGGCCACCAATATCAGTGAACATGTTAGCTGCGCGTCGAATCTGACCAAGCAACTGGACATAGCTAACCTGCCTTGGTTGTTCGTCCGCCGCTCCCGTCATGAGCATGGTAATCGCAGTGGCGTCGGGGTTCTGCGCTGCGCTTTCAGAAAATACGTCTAGAATACTCTGTTCCGGCAGGCGCGCCTCAAGCGTCATTTCGGCTTCAAACCGTTTCAGGTCGCGCGCGTTCCGGATTGGCTGACTGCCGAGGTTGGCCATACTGTACTCCTCATGTATTCTTTTTAACCTGCACTATCCTTGCGCAATAAAATAAAATGGGCAATCGCGCTTCACACATTGATGCGTCTTTTCACAGTCTCACCGGGCGGAAAGGCTGACATGGTTGCCGCGATCAATCACACACAGGTTAATAACTACACGACCGTTCAGAGGGTCTGGAATTGTTGAGCAAGTTCTCGGTCTTAGGCAAAGGCCCTGCAAGAGATGTCTATCTAATGGTTTCAGTGAAGGCCGTGCCAAAATGTCAGTGTGAGGGATGGGTTTGTCGAATCTGCGCACGTTTCCAGATGATCAGGCCGGATAGCATGATGATCGCCGCTCCGGTCAAGGTCATACCGTCGGGGATATCCGCAAACACCAGATAGCTTTCAACGGTGAGAAAAATCAAAAAGCTGTAGGTATAAGGCATCAATGTGTTGGCGGGTGCGAACCCATGCGCGCGGGTAAGTAAATCATGGCCGGCCCAAGCCCAGACCCCGAGGCTGCACATCAAGCCCCATTCCAGTAAAGAATGTGGCATGACCCAGGTCCAGATCGCCATTGGTAGCAGACTGGCTGTGCCCAGAAAGCCCATATAAAATTGCATGGTTTCGGTTGCGACTATCCCCGATAACCGGCGTGTGAGAATTGAATAAAGGGCCAGTGCTGCCGCGTTGTAACAGGTCAATATGGCGGCCCAGTGAAAGCTTTCGCCAAACGGACGGATGACCACGATTACGCCTGAAAACCCCAAACAGATAGCAAACCATCGCCACGGCCCAACCCGTTCACCCAGCATGGGCCAAGACAGCAAGCACACAACAATAGGTGCAGAGAACATGATGGCCGAAACCACGGTTAACGACAGATAGCGCAGTACGATGAAGTTTAACGCGGTTGCACTGACCAGTAAAAATGCCCGGAACATCACCAGACCGAAATGATCTGTGGCAAACCGATCCCGGCTGATGCCACCGCGTGCGATTAAGAAAATACTGATAATAAAATGCGACGCATAGCGCATAAAGGCGAGTTGAAACGAGGCCAGACCTGCGTAGAGCAACCATTTGACCGAAGTATCCACCAACGAAAACAAAAAGTAAGCTCCAAGCATCATCCCGATGCCAAGATTGGGGTTTTCACTGTTCTGCTGTGCGCGCAAAGCCATACTTAGCAATCAAATATAGCGAAAAACACCCCAGCGATTTGCCGGTTTGGCGCAAATTCCGTGATCGGGTATGTGCGACGGGCCCCCATAGACTGGGTCTGGCCTTTGTGGGGTGCCATTTCAGGTCTCTTTCTGTCGTTAGGCTTGGGTTGGTGGCTTTGCAAGATTGGCTGCCACTGCCTTATTGTCGGCCTTTTGGCAAAGTAATTCTTCGAGCTTGAGAGTTATCTCCAGCGTTTTTTGTGCATCAAAAACCGATATCAAAGGTTCACTTTTGCGGCTCATCACCTCGACAAAGTGATCCAGTTGCCGCCGCAGCGGTGTGGTGTTGGCGATATGCAAGGGCTCGGCTGTTGGCGATTGGGACCAGTCTTCAGCGCCAGACCACTTGGTCATTGATGGGAAAGAAACGCCCCCGCGCGTGCCGGTAATCCAAAGCATATCTTGACCACTGGCCGCGATATGAGGGTTTTCAGCCGTCCCCGCCTCGAACCCCCACGGGCTGGGTGTCGTATCGGCAAAGCTGATTGCGGCGGTTGCGCCCGAGGCAAAAAGCATCGCAACTGCGCCGCTTTCGATCCTGTGGGTGGCTCTTATATGGGCTGCACCAACTGCGGTGATGTCGATAATTTCGCCCAACACAAATCGCAGGACATCTATATCATGCACCAGATTGATCATGACAGGGCTGCCTGATTTCGTACGCCAGTTCTGCTCGAAATACGCATTGGGTTTGCGCATCGCCCAAATCATTGTTGCAGTTATGGGGGTGCCAATCTCGCCATTACCAACCATTTTCTTGAGATGCTGGACGCTGTGGTGATAGCGCCGATGATGACCGACAAGGCTTGCAACGCCCGATCTTTGAACGGCCTCGGCCAGTTGGGTCGCCTCTTGCAGGGTTGCTGTCACCGGCTTTTCAATCAAGACATCCCAGCCGCGTTGTGCCGCATCAATGCCATGGCTGCTGTGAAGATGTGTTGGTGTGGCGATGATCGCGCCATCAACATCGGTTTTGACATCCTCAAGATCGTGAAAATACCGCACATCGGCATCTCTGTGTAGGTCCGCGTTCGGTTCGACCACCCCAACTAATGTGCAGTCTGGGTGCTGTTGCACGGAAGTCGCATGTCTGGCCCCGATCAACCCGTTACCTATTACCAAGACGCGTTTCACATCACGGCTCCAATTTGCCAGGGTACAAATTCATAATCCCCCAAGCCTTGCCGCTCGGATTTTGATTGCTCGCCGCTGGCAACGCGCAAAAACAAGTCATATATTTCGCGGCCTTTTTGTTCCAGTGTGTCGCCATTGCTGAGCATGGTTCCTGCGTCCACATCCATATCTTCGACCATGCGCTTGGCCATAGCGCTGTTGGTTGCAACTTTGATTGTGGGGGCGGGTTTGGACCCAAACGCCGATCCACGCCCAGTGGTGAAACACACCAGATTGCAACCGCCGGCAATTTGTCCGGTGACGCTGGCTGGATCATAGCCCGGACTGTCCATAAAGGTGAATCCATGGGCGGTGACTGTCTCGGCATATTTGTAGACACCCATCAAGGGGCTGGTGCCTCCTTTGGCTGCCGCGCCAAGCGATTTTTCTAAAATTGTGGTCAACCCGCCGGTTTTATTGCCGGGGCTAGGGTTGTTATCCATGCTGCCTTTATTGCGGGCGGTATAGTCTTCCCACCAACGGATCAACCCGATCAGCTTGTCGCCGGTGTCTTGATCAATTGCGCGGCGAGTCAACAAATGCTCTGCTCCGTAAATTTCAGGGGTTTCTGCCAAAACACCGGTGCCGCCTTGCGCGGCCAGCAGGTCGCAAGCATAGCCCAAAGCCGGGTTGGCCGTGATCCCCGACCAAGCATCAGAGCCACCACATTGCAGCGCAACTTTCAGTTCAGCCGCCGGGCAGGGGCTGCGCGTTGCCTGATTGGCCACTGGCAGCATAGCTTTTACTTTTTGGATACCCAGTTCAACCGTACGGCGCAGGCCTGCCACAGACTGAATGTTCATGGTCTGAAACAGCGGCCCCTGTTTAAGACCATAAGCCTCTAGCAGCCAGTCAATCTGGTTCATTTCACAGCCCAGACCCACCATCAGCACGCCGGCATGGTTGGGATGGCGGGCATAGCCCCACATCACCCTTTGCAGCGCCTCAAAGCCATCGCCATCACCGGCCATGCCGCAACCGGTCCCATGCACAAAGGCCGCGACGCCATCAACATTTGGGTAATCTGCCATTACCTCGGGGGTGAAGGCGCTGGCAATCATTCGGGCGGCGGTGGCCGAACAATTCACTGATGTGACAACGGCGATATAATTGCGGGTGCCGACAGCGCCATTCTCGCGACGGAACCCCATGAAACTGTCGCGTCTGTCATGCGGCACTTTTTGGACATGACGCTGATCATTGCAATATTCATAGGCCATATCGATGTTGCGAAATGCTACATTATGCGTGTGTACGTGATCACCTGCGGCAATATTTTGCGAGGCATATCCGATCAGCTGCGCATATTTACGCACCTCTGCGCCGTTGCAGATCGCCTTGGTGGCAATTTTATGGCCAGACGGAATAAGGCCCGTCGTGCTCAGGTTTTCGACAACAGTGCCGATTTCCAATGCATGGGTTGCGGTGACGACATTGTCGGATGGGTCTAGTCGGATAAAGTCCATGATTGTTTCCTTGGTCCGCGCCAAGTGTCTGGCGCACATCTGTCTTGTGGTCTTTTATGCTCTGCAAAGGCGCGCGCCAAGAGCACAGGCCCCGGGCACGCGCCGTGTCAGCGTGTCACAGCAGAACCGTGACGATCGACGGCCACATTAATAATACCGCCAGCGCAACAAGCTGTATGCCAATGAACGGCAGAAAGCCTTTGAAGATATCGGTCAGCGAGATATGCGGCGGGGCCACAGATTTGAGATAAAACGCGGCTGGCCCAAACGGGGGTGACAGGAAGCTGACTTGCATATTCATACAAAACAGTACGCCAAACCAGGTTGCGAGATGTCTTGGTTCCAATTGACCAAACACGCCAATCTCTTCGATTGGGAGGCGCATAACGATCGGCAGAAAGACTGGAATGATCAGCAAGACAATACCCACCCAGTCCATAAACGCCCCCATGATCAACAGGATAAACATCATCGACAACAACACAAACATCGTTGGCATTTCAGATCCGACAATCATGTCTGCGACAAAGCGTGGTCCGCCGGCAATGGTATAGGCACCCGCCAGCGCCGCGGCGCCTATGGTCACCCAGATAATAGTTCCAGTTGATTTCATTGTGCGCATCAGGCTGTCCCAGATCAGTTCGAAACTGGCTTCCCCGCGCAGGGTTGCAATGATTAAAACGGCAACGGCTCCCATGCCAGCGGCCTCAGTAATGCCAGTGATGCCGCCGTAAATCGACCCCAGGACAACCCCGATAACCACGATGGGTGGGACCAAGCCCTTGCCCATTGACCAAGCCAGTTTTGCGCGCGCCACACCAAAGGCAAAAAACAACAAAAGTAGGGCAATGCCCGTCCATGCCGCAAACCATATCACATAGTCCGGCGTTCCCCAGACAATGGGTTCTACAGTGTCACCCAAATCGGCGTTTTGCCCGGTAACGGTGAAAAACAACACGCGCAAAAACAGCACGGAAGAAAAGCCTGCAACCAGAATGGTTAGGAATGTGGCAAACAGGATTGATTTCTCAGATCCTTCAGGCTCGCCGGGGGCCGGGTCGGGCAAAGGCGCATCCTCGGGTCGCAACTGGGTGCGAACGATAATATAGATGATGAAAAAGCTTGCCAACATAAACCCCGGCAGGAAGGCGGCCGTAAACAGCGCCTTGATCGATGTTTCGGTGATTAACCCATACATGATCAACACGATCGAGGGGGGGATCATTGTACCGAGCGAACCCGAGGCGCAAATTGTGCCAATCGCAAGGTTCTGATTATACCCCAGCTTTAGCATTTGTGGCAGGGCAATAAGGCCCAAAAGTACAACTTCACCGCCGATAATACCGGACATGGCGGCCATGATAACAGCCATTATCGAGGTCACAATGGCGATGCCGCCGCGGGTTCTGCTGAGCCATACATTCAGCGACGCATACATGTCTTTGGCAATACCGGACTTCTCAAGCAGCGACGCCATAAAGATAAACAGTGGGACTGAGATCAGCACATAATCGGTGAGCAGCCCATAGATTTTTTGTTGCAGGATGTTCAATGCCCCGGCCCCCGGCCTCCCTGTTAGGGTACATCGCGCCCCGGGGTTGGCCTCGGTGTACCAATCAGGACAGCCGAAACTTAAAGGATTGGATAACAGGGCTGGTTCGAACTTCATAACCAGCACAAGGACCGCAAGGATCGCTGAGGCGAGGCCCAACGGCATGCCGATCGCCAGTAAGAAAAAAAGTCCTAACAACAAGACGAGTGAAATTGTTCCAATATCCATCAGTTTGATCCTACACTGCGTTTTAGAGCTTCAATCTCATCCTGATCTATATCATCTGCAGCCGAGTGTTTGACAGGCTCGAGGTTCCAATCCGAAACCAAGTTAATCACGGCCTGAATAGCAACCATGGCGACTAAGATAAGAATTGCCGGTTTCAGCGTTGCCGGTATGGGTGGATCAAAGGCGGTTCCGAAGGTTTCCCAACGGTAGAATTTTGTGAACGCTTCGCCATAGCCGCCGTAAAATAGGAAAAAGGCAAACACGACAATCAACAGCGTTGAAATCGAGTCACATAGTTTTTGCAGGCCGCGCGGTAAAATATCGTAGAGGATAAAAATCCGGATATGGCTGCGCTGCTGCATGGCATAAAGTCCAGAGCATAAGAACACGAAACCGGCGATCCAAAGAGACAACTCATTGGCCCAAAGTGTTGGCGCCTCGACAACATAGCGCAAAAAAACCTCATATATCATCACGGTGGTCAATGCGCTGATCAGCACCATTGTTACACGACCGATAAAGACGGCAACACGGTCTAAAGGGCGCCAGATTTCGGTTTCCATGCGTGCCCGTTCTACGGTTAAGACCCCGATAATGAACAAGATTGGCATCGCAATAAGTGCAGTCCAGTCGACAATATCGGTATAACCACCGAACAACCCCGGAAGGTTAGGGGTGATATCATTGCGCATCATTTGGGCGGAAAGCTGTTCAAAAAGTGATGGATCTTCCGGCGTCAAAAAATCAAGCGTAAAAAACGGGAAGTGCCAGGCCAGCCAGCCAAAGCACAAAATGAACGCAATGGGCACATACCATTCTTTGTGATTTATTTTGGTTTCCTGCACGTTGGTACTCCTTTGAGCCTGTGATCGAACTAGGAATTGTTTATGTTGTAATGGTTCAAGACGTCTCTGTCGGGCGACACACCCAAACCGGGGCCCTGCGGAAGAGCCACATACCCGTTATTGGAGGCGACCTGATTTTGGATATTAAGCGGCTGTTGTAGCAGGTTATCACGAAACTTGTTATCCGTCGTGTCAAATTCCAACATGGGGTCCCATGGGTGCAGACCGCCTGGCAAATCTGGCATGGCTGCCAACAGATGCATATTTGCGGCCACGGCAACAGCTGAGCCCCAGACATGATTTACCACCGGGGTAAAATGGGCATGGCATAGGGCCAACACTCGCAAATATTCGGAAATACCGCCCAAAGCGCAGACTTCGGGTTGCGCAATGTCCAAGCCTCGCGTTTCGAGCAAGCTACGCCATCCCCAACGATTAAACTCCGCCTCTCCGCCCGAGATATTGATCTTTAGGCCAGCGCGCAACTCGCGGTATCCAGCGTGATCTTCTGGGGCGATTGGTTCTTCAAACCAATAGGCATTTAAGTCCTCTAACCCGCGACCGACATGAAAGGCATCGCTGGTGGTATAACAATGATTGGCATCAACCATAAAACGGTATTCGTCACCAATGGCCTTGCGCACGGCGGCGGCGAGTTCCAAATCTGGCTTGGGGCCGAGCCCGACTTTCATTTTTGTGGCGACGAACCCGCTTTGCTTGATTGCAATAGCCTCGTCTGCAAAGCGTGCCTTGAGATCGGCAATGCCTTCTTGTCGCAGCATCATACCATAACCATAGACTGGAATCTGGCGTCTGTGGGCGCCACCCAATAATTGATACAGGGGCAATCCAGCTACTTTGCCGACGATGTCCCACAAGGCAATGTCGACCCCCGACAGGGCCTGCAATGGCATACCTTTTTGTCCGTGGTCACGGGTGAGGTTATAGACTTTGTGCCAGATAACATCGCGATCAAGCGGGTCCATACCCAAGACCATTGGCTGGATCACCTCTTCAACGATTGTGCGATTGGCAAGGGCGATATTGCCCGGGCCGAAACACTCACCCCAACCGGTGATACCTTCATCTGTCTCAACTTCGACAAGATGGGCGGTTCGATGTTGATAGAATTGTTGGGAATATCCCAGAACTTCTGGCAGTTCATACTGCAAAATATGGCTGGTGATTTTGGTTATTTCCATTGGGAAGCCCAACACACCTTCGGATGGATATTCTTAAAAAGTCAGGGCCTGATGAGGCCCTGACTTGGGGTTCAACTTCTTTTTAGAACGACTTAGTCGACCAGACCGAGCTCTTTCAAATAGCTGACGTGACTGGCCAAAAGCGCCTTGGCCTCTGGTGTTGTAGCAAAGTCAGCCCATGCTGCTTGTGCCGCGGCACGGAAACTGGCCCGATCTTCAGGAGACCAGTCGTGCAGTGTGACACCTTCGGATGCTAATTTAGAGGCGGCTGCGGTCATACCTTTGCCAACTTGCATAGAGGTTTTGAACGCCAGCGATTCCATGGCAACCGAGATAATTCTGCGGTGACCTTCGGGCATGCCGTCCCAGATGGCTTTGTTACACGCAAGGTGGTCAGACGGCATCGAGTGGAAGCCAGGATAGTTGGTGTGCTTCACGATGTCGTAAAGGCCAAGGCTGACGTTGGTCGCGATGTTGGAGGCATCCGCACCATCGATGATGCCAGTTTCCAATGCGGTAAAGATCTCAGTGAAATCCATCACGATTGGGGATGCACCAAGGTTAGCAAACACTTTAGTCGCCAAACCTGGGGGTGAGCGGAACTTCCAGTTTTTGAAGTCTTCCGCATTGCGGATTGGCTTGGACGATGACAGGCTTTCCATGCCCGGGATCCACCAACCGATGAACTGCATGTCATATTTGTTGTAAAGCTCCTGAGCGGCATCGTATCCGCCACCGTTATAGAGCCAGCTGTACTGATCCCAAGGTGAGTCATATCCGCCCATGATGTCGCCGACAAATTGGAACGCAGGGTTCTTACCGGTCTGGTAGGCACCACCGGTCATGTCGCAATCAAGAATGCCGGTCGCTGCGGCATCAAAAGTCTCAGCAGATTTCACTACGGACGACGAATAGAACATTTCGATGGAAATGTCGCCGCCAGACATGGTTTGCACGTTGTCGATAAACTGAGCAGCCAGTTTGCCGTTGGGGCTTTCTTCCGAAAAGTGAGTTTGGATTCGCAGGTTTGTTGTTGCTGCTGATGCTGTAAGAGCAGTGGTCGCAGCCAAAGCTGCCACCCCAGCAACATATGCTGCCTTTTTCAATAGATTCATATTGTCCTCCCAAGACGCTTATTCGCGACCAGTTTAAGCCAGATGCGGCTTTCGTTATCGCTGACAGATACCGTAATCGCGGGAATAATATTCGGCAAGAGAATATTGTATTTTTTGATAATTTCGATAATGGCCTTTAATTTCGAAAATTTTTATTTAAAAACAACTATAATTTAAAAGGTGTGAAATGGTCGAAGAAATTGATGTATACAAATTATTGCACCAGAGGCTGGTTGCGGGTGGATTTGTTGCTGATCTAAAGCTGCAGCCCGAGTTGTTGCGAAAAGATTATCAATGCTCTGCCAGTACGATTCGCGAGGCTTTGTTCCGGCTGTCGACGGTTGGCTTGGTGAGTTTCAAAGAGCAGCGTGGCTTTCGAGTGCCTAAAGTTTCTCGGGTTGTGCAACATGAATTAACCCATATGCGGATTTTGCTTGAGTGCGAAGGTGCCTGTCTGTCTATCCGGCTTGGTGGTGTCGCTTGGGAGGCGCGACTGTCTGCGGCCCATCACAAGTTGTCCCATATTGAAATGCGGGCCCGTTCAAAAGAAGAATTGGAGCCGTTGTTTGATCTATGGAGTACCGCCGAGCAGGAATTTCATGAGACCTTAATTGACGCCTGCGGTTCCTCGACCCTCAAGCGCACCCATTCTATTATTTATCAGCAGTTCCGTCAGCAACTGATTAACGCGGATAGCGATACGATCTATGTCCCTGAGAACATCCTCCAGCATCAAGGTATTTTAGAGGCGGCACTTGATCGCGACGAGGATTTACTGCGCCGGTTAATTCATGATCATTTGTCACGCAATCTGGCGCAGCCGTTGCCGGAAAAAAAATCTCGGTGATTTGCTGACTGTGTCTTTCCCTGAAGAATTTCAGGTGTCAGCTATCGCTGTTTCGGGATTGTAATTCAAGATACAAGCCGGCGTGGTCTAGGTCTGCGCCACCCATCTGGTGGACAAAGTGGTCGAAACGATCGCGAATGTGCTGGGTAACGGGCAGGCTGAGATTGACGTTCTGCGCTTCGCTCAAAACGTTGTTCAGGTCCTTCAATTGCAGTTTTGACAATCCGCCGGGCGCAAAGTTGCCGGTTGTCATACGGGTCCCATGCTGCTGTAGAATGGTACTGTCGGCGAATCCGCCACGCAGGGCGTCTCGCACTGCCGCTGGGTCGGCGCCGCCTTTGTCAAGCAGCAGCATGGCCTCTGCCACAGCGCCAATAGTGACCGCTACAATTGCCTGATTTGCAAGTTTTGCAAGCTGGCCTGACCCGGATGGGCCGACATGGACCGGCCGTCCCATAATAGATAAAATTGGCACAGCAGCCAAAAAGGTCTCTTCTTGCCCGCCAACCATAATGGCGAGGCTGGCCGCTTCGGCGCCTTTAGTGCCCCCTGAAACCGGTGCATCCAGATGTGCAATGCCCAGTTTTTCAAGCCGCGCAGATTGCGCCCGGGCCTGCACGGGTTGCGTGCTGGACATATCGACCCAGAGGCTGCCTTGTTGCAGGGCCGCTTGCAGTTCGGGGGCCTGTAATATTGCGTCAACTACGGCGCCGTCAGATAGCATTGTGATAATCAAATCCGCGTCCTGAACTGCCTGCTCTGGTGTTTCGGCAACGACGCCGCCGTGGTCTGTAAGTGCTGCCGCTTTGGCAGGTGTTCTATTCCAAACGACCACTTGATGGCCTGCGGCCAACAGGTGTTTTGCCATCGGCAAGCCCATCAACCCAATACCAATAAAAGCAATTTTTTTGGGAATGGTCATAGTGAATATCCTCAGAAGCGGTTTGTTAATCTTAGCCTATAGCCAAACTCCAGACCTTGCCATAGGGTGCGTGCGGGATTTGTTTCTGGCTTTTTGAGTGCTTGCTTTAGACAAACGGCGGCAATCAGAGCGCCTGCAAAGGCAATGACAGAAAATAAATGTGGAAAGAAAGTCCTTTCGGGGAAAACGGATTGGTGAGAGTATGACACAAAGACTTAAAGGGAAAAATATCCTCGTGACAGCGGCGGCGCAGGGAATTGGCCGAGCCTCCGTACTTGCTCTGGCGGCAGAGGGGGCCAAAGTATTTGCCTCGGACGTAAACATGACAGCCCTCTCCACGATCCGTGAGGAAAATCACGAAAATATTGAGATTTTCGAACTTGATGCGCGCGATGATGCCAGCGTTGCAGCCGGGGTTGAGCGCGCCCAACCTGACGTGTTGTTCAACTGCGCCGGGTTTGTGCATAACGGGACAATCCTCGACGCGTCTGATGACGAGCTGGATTTTGCGTTTGATTTGAATGTCCGTTCGATGTTGCGAACCATTCGCGCCGCGCTGCCAGGAATGCTGGCGCGCGGTTCGGGATCAATCATCAACATGTCTTCGGCCTGTTCGTCAATTATCGGCGCGCCGAATCGATTTGTGTACGGCACCACCAAAGCAGCCGTTTTGGGGCTGACCAAATCTGTTGCCATCGATTATATCACCCAAGGAATCCGCTGTAATGCGATCTGCCCGGGTACCGTTGAAAGCCCAAGCTTGCACGACCGGCTCAGGGCCACAGGGGATTACGACGCCGCGATGAAGGCCTTCGTCGCACGCCAGCCCATGGGGCGGATCGCAAAGGCCGAAGAAATTGCTGCCCTTGTGGTCTATCTGGCCAGCGACGAGAGCGCCTTTACCACAGGGCAGGGTCACGTTATTGATGGCGGCTGGTCGGGATGAGATAATGAAAAAAATTGGTATTGATGATCTGCGGTCGCGCAAGTGGTTTATGAACCCCGATAACCCTGAAATGACAGCGCTCTATCTTGAGCGTTACCTAAACTATGGTCTGACCCGGCAAGAGCTGCAATCGGGCAAGCCAATTATTGGCATAGCCCAAACCGGCAGCGATCTAAGCCCGTGCAACCGGCACCATATCGAACTGACAAAACGGGTCCGCGATGGCATTCTTGCGGCGGGCGGCACACCGATTGAAATTCCCGTGCATCCCATTCAGGAAACCGGTAAGCGTCCGACGGCGATGTTGGATCGCAATCTGGCTTATCTGTCGCTGGTTGAAACGCTGTTTGGCTATCCAATTGACGGAGTTGTTCTGAACATCGGCTGTGACAAAACCACGCCGGCACTGTTGATGGCGGCCGCCACGGTGAATATCCCCGCCATTGCCCTATCGGTTGGGCCGATGCTCAATGGCTGGTTTCAGGGAAAACGCACCGGCTCTGGCACGATTGTGTGGAAAGCCCGCGAGATGCTGGCGGCGGGCGAAATTGACAATGAAGGGTTCATGGATATGGTGGCCAGCTCGGCGCCGTCGGTGGGGTATTGTAATACCATGGGGACGGCGACGACGATGAATTCGCTGGCTGAGGCCCTCGGGATGCAATTGCCCGGTGCGGCTGCGATCCCGGCGCCGTATCGTGAACGTGGTCAGATCAGTTACGAAACCGGACGCCGCATTGTGGATATGGTCTGGGAAGACCTGCGCCCCAGCAATATCATGACACGCGCGGCTTTTGAAAATGCCATCGTTGTTAATTCAGCGATTGGCGGGTCCACCAATGCGCCTATTCATCTCAATGCGATTGCCCGGCATCTCGGCGTGGCGCTGGACAATGATGATTGGCAGGCCGTGGGGCACCATGTGCCGCTTATGGTCAACCTGCAGCCGGCGGGGGCGTATTTGGGCGAAGATTATCACCGCGCTGGCGGCGTGCCGGCGGTTGTTGGCGAACTTCTTGAGCAGGGTTTGTTGCCCCATCCCGATGCGCTGACTGTCAATGGACAGGCGATGGGCGAAAACTGCGGCGCGCGGCGCTCCACTAACCTTGATGTGATCAAATCGGCCGACGCGCCAATCAAGTCGGATGCTGGCTTTATCAACCTCAGCGGCAATCTGTTTGACAGTGCAATCATGAAAACCAGCGTGATCAGTGACAGTTTTCGGGCGATGTACCTATCAAATCCTGAGGATATGAACGCCTTTGAAGGCCGGGCCGTGGTTTTTGATGGGCCGGATGACTTTCATCACAGGATAGACGATCCAGCGGAAAATATAGATACGGAGTGTATTTTGTTCATGCGCGGCGCTGGGCCGATTGGCTATCCGGGGGGGGCAGAGGTAGTGAATATGCGTCCACCGGCGTATTTGCTGAAAAAAGGTGTTGAGGCGCTGCCCTGCATCGGCGACGGCCGGCAATCGGGCACCTCTGGCAGCCCGTCTATTCTGAACGCTTCGCCCGAGGCTGCGGATGGGGGCGGGCTTGCTCTGCTGCAAACCGGTGATCGGGTGCGGATCGATTTGAACCAGTGTAGCGCTGATATGCTGGTGACGCGCGACGAGCTGTCAGCGCGGGCCCGCATCCTTGAGACTGACGGCTATGCAATGCCGGAAAGCCAATCACCCTGGCAACAGTATTTCCGCGAAAAGGTCGGCCCGTTTGATAAGGGAATGGTTCTCAAGGACGCGGATAATTATCAAGACATTGCGCGCAAGTTTATGCCGCGTGACAATCATTAAGGATACCAAACGATGAAGTTAGTGCGTTATGGCGCGGATGGCGCCGAGAAACCGGGATTGATCGACGCGAATGGTGAGTTGCGCGATCTGTCTGAACATGTGAGCGATATCAATGGCGCAAATCTCTGTGATGCCACTATGGCGCGGTTGCGCGCGTTGGACAGCGCCACACTGCCCAAAGTCTCAGGCTCGCCAAGGATTGGACCCTGTGTGGGAAATATCGGCAAGTTTTTATGCATAGGGTTGAATTATTCTGATCATGCGGCGGAAACTGGCGCGGCAATTCCCGAGCATCCCATCTTATTTTTCAAAGCCAACTCGGCGGTTGTTGGACCCAATGATGATGTCTCGATGCCACGCGGGTCGGTCAGCACAGATTGGGAAGTCGAACTTGGCGTGGTGATCGGTAAAGCGGCTAAATATGTCAGCAAAGCCGATGCCTTGGAGTATGTTGCAGGCTATTGCATCATCAATGACGTCTCTGAGCGCCATTTTCAGACGAATTTGACGGGGCAGTGGACCAAGGGTAAATCCTGCGACACCTTTGGCCCAACCGGGCCTTGGCTGGTGACCCGCGACGACATTCCTGACCCTCAAAATCTTGATATGACGCTTGATGTAAACGGCAGCCGTCGCCAGACCGGTAATACCAAGACGATGATCTTTACCGTGGCCGAGATTATTGAGCATTTATCCGGGTTGATGACGCTGCATCCCGGTGACGTGATCAGCACAGGCACCCCTCCCGGGGTCGCTATGGGAATGAAGCCCAAGCCAGTTTATCTGAAAGCCGGTGATGTGATGGACTTGCACATCGAAGGCCTCGGCCAACAACGCCAAACCGTGACACAGGATATCTGAATATGACTGATCTTCTTCTTATTGGCGGCGCGACCCCCGAGATGCTGGAACGCCTTGGGTCGGCTTTCACCGTTCACCGACTGTCGGATGCTGCGGATCCCGTATCTTGGTTGGCCGAACATGGAGCTAAAATCCACTATGTTGCCACCAATGGACATGATGGTGTCAAGCCCGACTATATCAAGGCCCTGCCCAATCTTAAGCTGATCAGCTGTTATGGCGTTGGCTATGATGCGATTGATACCAATTTGGCACGGGCAGGCGGCATAATGGTGACGCATACGCCAAATGTCCTGAACGCGGAGGTGGCAAGCACTGCGCTGATGCTGATGCTGGCGTGTTATCGCAACCTTTTGGCGGATGATGCCTATGTGCGGTCGGGAGATTGGGAAACCCGCGGTAACGCCCCTTTGAGCCGGTCGGCTGACAATCAGGTCGTGGGCATCGTGGGCCTCGGGCGGATTGGGCAGGCGATTGCCGACAAGCTGGCGCCGTTTAACGCCACAATCCTATATCACGCGCGCAGCCAGAAAATGGTTCCCTATCAATACTGTGAAAGTCTGCTCGATATGGCGCGGGCGTCGGATGTGCTGATCTGTATCACTCCGGGGGGCGAGGCCACCAATAAGCTAATCAATGCTGAGGTGATCAATGCGCTGGGCCCCAAGGGGACGCTGATCAATGTTAGCCGTGGATCTGTGGTGGACGAAACGGCGATGATTGCTGCGCTGCAAGAGGGGCGTCTGGGCTGGGCTGGGCTTGATGTGTTTGAGCAAGAGCCGAAAGTACCGGCGGCTCTGCGGCAGATGGCCAATGTTGTGTTGCTGCCCCATGTTGGCAGCGCCACCCATGAGACCCGCGCCGCGATGGGCAATCTCACGGTTGATAATTTGCTGCAGCATTTGGACAGTGGTACAGTGATAAGCCCGGTTCCGGAATGTGAAGATATGTAAGAGGCTGCGATGAGCAAAATCACAGGTGTCAAAGCGCGCCTGTTCAAAGTGCCGCTGGACGAGGTGCTGGTGGATGCCAAACACGGAGCGCACAGCCATTTCCATCTGATCACTGCAACGATCACCCTCAGTGACGGTCGCATCGCCACAGGCTATACCTATAACGGGGGGCGCGGTGGTGTGGCCACAGCCGCGGTCATTACCCATGATCTGGCAAATCTCTTGATAGGCGAAGATGCCAGTGACGTTGAGGGTCTGTATCAGAAAATGCAGTGGCATCTGCATTATGTCGGGCGCGGCGGTATCGTCAGCTTTGCAATATCGGCAATTGATATCGCGCTATGGGATCTGCGCGCGAAAGCCGCCGCTCTACCGCTCTGGAAATTAACCGGTGGCGCGTCAGATCGCTGCAAGGCCTATGCTGGCGGGATTGATCTTGGGTTTGCGCTGCCGAAACTACTCGCCAATATCGAGGGCTATCTAGCGGCCGGGTTCAACGCGATTAAAATCAAGATAGGCCAGCCGGATATGGCCGACGATGTGGCGCGAATTCGCGCAGTTCGTACATTGATTGGCCCTGATGTGACCTTTATGGTGGATGCCAATTATGCGCTGAGCGTCGCGCAGGCAATCGCGCTGGGCAATGCGGTGAAAGACCAAGATATATACTGGTTTGAAGAGCCGGTTATTCCCGATGATTATCCCGGCTATGCGCAGATTTCTCAAGGCACGGGTATCCCCGTGGCGCAGGGCGAAAACCTGCACACCATTCATGAGTTTGAAATGGCGTTGGCCCAGTCAAACTTGGGCTTTATCCAGCCAGATGCCTCGAATTGCGGTGGCATTACCGGCTGGCTTGAGGTGGCTGAGCGCAGTGCGCTGGCCGGCGTCCCCGTGTGCAGTCACGGGATGCAGGAATTGCATGTCAGTCTGGTCAGCGGTCAGGCCCATGGCGGTTGGCTTGAGGTGCATAGTTTCCCGATTGACCGCTATACTACGCGGCCTTTGGTGATTGCAGATCATCTTGCCGTCGCCCCCCATAGTCCGGGAATAGGTGTCACCTTTGACTGGCCCAAATTGCAGCCATTTGAGTATGGCTAACCCCTCTTAGCTAGAGTGAAGCTGTGATGCCGCCATCAACATAAAGGGTGTGGCCGTTGACAAAGCTTGAGGCGCCCGAGGAGAGAAACACGCAGGCGCCAACCAGTTCCTCGACATTGCCCCAACGTCCAGCGGGTGTGCGCTTGGCCAGCCATTCGCTAAAGTCCGGATCGGCGACAAGCGCTGCGTTTAGCGGGGTGTCGAAATAGCCCGGTGCGATCGCGTTACACTGCAGCCCGTGCTTGGCCCAGTCGGTGGCCATGCCCTTTGTCAGGTTTGTTACCGCGCCTTTGGTGGCTGTGTATGGGGCAATGCCGGGGCGCGCCAAGGCCGATTGTACGCTTGCGATATTGATAATTTTACCGGCTTTGCGGGCAATCATATGGCGCGCCACGGCCTGGCCGACGTGAAACACCGAGGCGACATTGGTTTGCAGTAATTTCTCAAAGGCGTCGGCGGGAAAATTTTCCAACTCGGTCCGGTGCTGCATTCCAGCGTTGTTGACCAAAATATCGATGGTGCCAGATGTATCCTCAAACCCGTCAACCGCTGCGCGCACAGCGTCGTGGTCGGTGGCATCAAACCCAAGCGTTTGCACGTCAGCACCCGTGGTGGAAAGGTTGTCTGCGGCCGCCTGTAGTTTGGTCCGGTCTCTGCCGTTTAGAATGATTTTTGCGCCTGAGGCCGCTAGGCCTTTCGCCAGCGCAAAGCCGATACCCTGACTGGATCCGGTGATCAGTGCGGATTTTCCGGTTAGATCAAAGAGTGATGATGACATATCCTGTTTCCCGATTGTTATTAATCTTATTGGCCTTGGCCTCAGGCTCGGTTATCGGTATCTTCTGAACCAATGTACAGCTTGGAAATAGGTGTCTAATGAAAGCGATTGTTATCCATGCTGCAGAAGATCTGAGGATTGAAGAACGCCCCTTCGACGCGCCAACAGTTGGGGAGGTCGCGATTGAGATGCAGGCTGGCGGCATCTGCGGCTCGGATCTGCATTATTATCAACATGGCGGGTTTGGGCCGGTCCGGCTGCGTGAGCCAATGGTTCTGGGTCATGAGGTGGCGGGTATAATCCGGGAGCTTGGTGCGGGTGTCACCGGGCTTGAGGTGGGCCAGCTTGTGGCAATTTCCCCTTCGCGGCCATGTAATGGCTGTGAATATTGCCTGCTTGGTCAGCAAAATCACTGTCTGAATATGCGGTTCTACGGCAGCGCAATGCCTTTTCCTCATATTCAGGGCGCGTTTCAACAACAGCTGATCGCCGATGCCGCACAATGCGTGCCGGCGCACGGTCTCACCGCTGGTGAGGCGGCGATGGCCGAACCATTGGCGGTAAGCCTGCATGCGGTAAAGCAGGCTGGTGATCTGCTCGGTAAAACTGTCTTGATTACCGGCTGCGGACCGATCGGTATATTGACTATTCTGGCTGCCCGTCGCGCTGGTGCTGGAACTGTGATCGCTACTGATTTGTCGAATTTCACTTTGCATAAAGCCGCAGAGGCGGGGGCAGATGCTGTGTATAATATGGCCAGCCAGCCCGATGCACTGAGCCGCTTTGGTGCGGCCAAGGGCAGTATCGACGTACAGTTTGAATGCTCTGGTGCGGCACGTGCTCTGACCGGCGGAATTGCGGCCTTGCGCCCCGGTGCCACGTTGGTGCAACTGGGCCTTGGCGGCGATATGCAGGTCCCAATGCAGAGCCTTACTGCAAAAGAAATCACATTACGGGGATCGTTTCGGTTTCATCCAGAGTTCGCAAGTGGGGTCGATATGATGCAAAAGGGGCTGATTGACGTAAAGCCCCTGATCACCCACAGTTTGCCATTGGACGCGGCTTTGACGGCGTTTGAGCTGGCTTCTGATCGCGAGATTGCAATTAAAGCACAGATTATTTTTCAAAATTAAAAGTAATGCTGAGGTTTATAATCCGAATTTTTATGGGCACTGGTTCGCGCGATTTATTATTGGGCTGCCTTGATTAAAAAATGCCCACTCAGAGTAAAGAAATATTGCATTAGTCGATGGCCTGTTGATTACTTGTGATAGAAAATGTCTTTTATGACAGGTGAATTTACACCAAGTTTTAATCAACGAATCACTGGTTGAAAATGTTTTAAAAAGACCAGCTGCCGATTCTATGATTCGGTTTTATCGTGTATTTGTATGCTAAGACAGCAAAATGCAGAGGCGAAATAACTCAGTTCAGGCAAGATAATAATACAATAAATCGGTTTTTAAGCTAAATTAGGTCTCCAATTGGCGGTAACGGTCAAAATTTTGCTTTTTTAGCATATCGCTGTTTGAATTCATAAATAACTTTGGGTATCTTAGTTCCCGAAGTAGGGTCCGATTGCAAATTGACAGATGTCGGTATGCAATCAATCAATAAGGATACACCGTATGGTTGATGCACCAACAGCGATAACGGGCAACGCGGCTGCGATGCAGATGTCCGTCAAGCCAACTGAAAATATCGCGGAAGAGGCTTTGAAAACAAACGCACTGCGCGGAAAAGTTCTGACCGAAGCGATGCCGTCTGAAGTGGACACATATGATGCCGTCGGCGTCGGCGGGGCGGTACCTGTTGTTCAGGCGAGTTCGACCGCGAAGGTCGCCGTTGAGATAAACTCCACGTCTCGGGAAGTGTTGTCTTCGATGCGACAATTGCCGGCTCCGGTAGATATCGAAGCTGTTGATCGCGTCAAAAAGGCGATTGCGGACAACAATTATCCCATCGATCTTGGCAAAATCGCAGATAATCTTGTGCAGGCCTTTGAAGATTTGGGACCACCACCCAGAAGAATCAGCTAAGAACGGCTCTGATAAATTTGTTAGCTCACCGGCGCTCTTAGATCGTTTGTTTGGGCCCTGTACCGACTGTCGGACCGAGGGAAAGGCTGTCTAGCACAGCCTCAATTGTAACCTGAGACACAGACGTATTAAAGAAACCATCAGTGCGGGCACGAACAGTAAGTCCCGAATGTTAAGACGCGTAAACCCAGCAATGCGTGACCAACAATTTCTGAGCTTGTGCATGTAGTGCCAAAAATAAGGCGGGAACGGTATGGTTGAGATTAATCCC
>ERZ802830.44-NODE-44-length-98121-cov-9.84932_pt1 | contig 98121 bp, 93 predicted proteins | sample MGYA00345654_ERZ802830 | MGnify/ENA primary metagenome ERZ802830 (study PRJEB30503, sample SAMEA104212375) | marine metagenome | biome: Westerlies Biome; feature: [SRF] surface water layer (ENVO:00010504) within the epipelagic zone...; material: water (ENVO:00002006)...
ATAGTTATCTTATAACAATATAAATATATGAACTGTCAATTTTTGTAAATTACCAGTCGTTCCAGGAAATATCTCTACCTGGAAATGCTACTGCATTTAGATTCCAGTATCCCAGCAACCATTTTTTTATTTCCTGAAACAATTTTTGATCCAGTGCACTTCTGCTGTCTTTCACCCACAAATAAACTTCACAATCAAAATCGTTTTTTATTGTTGGGTTTATATACACGCACCCAATGTACTCGTCTTTATTTGTTGTAAAAACAGAATACGCAAAAGCCTTTTTTTGTCTGAATTCTGATTCATGTCTAATCAAGTCTTGTGTATTTTCTTCAATGGTCATGCTTTCTGATGGCCATGCGTCATTGGCAGAAAATATTTTTCTTAAATTTTTCCGACTTGACATGACAGCTTGATAGTCAATTTCAGTAATAGATGGTTCCAAAACAGCGAAGTAAAATTCATCCGTTTTAAAATTTTCAGGAGCATTAAAGTTGCTAGGCAGATTGATCTTGCCTTTTTTCAATGAGTTTAATCCTCTTTAAGAAAGCTTTTAAGCTGATCTGATCTTGTTGGGTGACGAAGTTTTCTTAGGGCCTTAGCTTCAATTTGACGAATTCGTTCTCGTGTCACATCAAATTGCTTGCCTACCTCTTCCAGTGTGTGATCAGTATTCATGTCAATACCAAATCTCATTCTTAGTACTTTTGCTTCTCTGGGAGTAAGCCCAGATAGAACTGTATGCGTACTTTCTTTTAAACCTTGACCAGTCGCCGAATCTTGCGGGGAGTGAATTGTATGATCCTCAATAAAATCGCCAAGATTTGAATCCTCGTCATCACCTATAGGTGTTTCAGTTGATATCGGTTCTTTAGCGATTTTAAGCACTTTTCTGACTTTATCTTCAGGCATATCCATTCTTTCTGCAAGTTCTTCAGGATGAGGATCTCTGCCCATTTCCTGTAACATTTGCCTTGAAATACGATTGAGTTTATTTATAGTTTCAATCATATGAACAGGGATACGAATAGTTCTGGCTTGGTCAGCGATAGAACGAGTAATTGCCTGTCTGATCCACCATGTTGCATAGGTGGAAAATTTGTATCCACGGCGATACTCAAATTTATCAACCGCTTTCATTAACCCAATATTGCCTTCTTGGATAAGATCAAGGAATTGAAGTCCTCGATTAGTGTATTTCTTAGCAATTGAGATTACTAAACGTAGATTCGCTTCAACCATTTCTTTTTTTGCTCGTCTCGCTTTGGCTTCACCAAGAGTCATTCGACGATTAATTTCTTTTATCTCAGGAATAAAATAAATGGTTTTATTTTCAATAGCTATCAATTTCCTTTGAGCCCGAAGTACATCACTCTTTAGTTTCGAGAGTGTTGATGAATGCTTGCGCTTAGCGCGAATATGTTTTTCGATCCATTCAAGATCGGTTTGGCTTTTATCGAAACTAGAGATGAAGTCTTTTCTTGGCATCCCAGATTTTACTACAGCTATCTGCAAGACATTTCTTTCTTGCGTTCTTATTGTGCGAATGTCTGCTTTTAGTTGCCCCACCATTAATTCAGTAAGTTTGGGAGAGAGTTTTAACTCCATTACTTTATCAATGATATCTTGATTAACTTTTTTGCTTTTTTCGTTCTGGCCGCCATTGGCTTGAAGTAGTTTTGTGTGTTTCTTTTGCAGTCGAATTATCACTTTCATTCTGGCTTTGACTTCATCTGGATCTGGTCCAGTATCTACAGGTTCATCTTCTTCATCAGAATCCTTGTCATTAACTTCACCTGGTTTATTCATTGGTGATTGAATTTCATCCGGTGCATTTGGGTCAATAAAGTCTACGACAAAATCTTGCATTCTTGTTTCACCTTCGGCAACTCTTGCGTAGACTTCGATTAATTTTTCCAGTGAAGGTGGGTATCTGACTGCTTCTATTTTTACTTGATTTAAACCCTCTTCAATTCTCTTGGCAATTTCAATCTCACCTTCTCGAGTCAGCAGTTCTACCGTTCCCATTTCTCGCATATACATTCTGACTGGATCTGTCGTTCTTCCAAATTCAGCATCCACACTGGCCAATGCCTCTTCAGCTTCCTGAGCTGCATCATCGTCACTTGATAAGGTTTCATCATTTAATATCAGAGATTCGCTATCCGGTGCTTGTTCAGATACAGTGATCCCCATATCATTAATCATATTAACAATACCTTCTATTTGCTCAGGATCAACGATGTCGTTAGGCAAATGATCATTAACTTCGCTGTAAGTTAAATAGCCTTGCTCTTTTCCTCTAGCAATAAGGTCTTTTAATTGCTGAGCTTGTTTACTGACAACTTTAGAGACTTGAGGATCGTTTTCAGGTGATTTTTTTTCGGATTTTTCAGCCAAAGTGATTCTGCCTTTCAATTAAGTTAACTATACATTTTAACATATTCGGTTACTTGAATAGTAGTTTTATTATAGTGATTTGTTCCTGATAATCATGCGACTCAACTCATTTTTATCCTTTTCCGATAACTCATTTTTTGATTGCTTTTCAATTAGAAAATTTATTCTTTCACTGTAGAAGTTTTTAGTTATTTGAACGAGACTATCATTTAGTTCTTTTGATGCATCGAATTCGGGGTTATCAGGAAATAAATTGATTGCCAGTTTTGCTAAATGCCTCCCTTCGTCATCATCTCTCCATCTCTCTATTAAGGAAGCTGCATTTATGTTTGCCTCTTCTTGGGTTGTCTTTATTAATTTCAAAAGGATCTTGATACCTGGTTTTTTGTAATCCTTAAAATCATGAGTTTTGATGCTCTTTGCCGCTTCTGGGTAGTTAAGTATGAGCATTATTGATTTTTTAATAATTGATGGTTGTGCTTTTGATGATTTATGACTCATCATTTTTGTAAATGACCTTGTTTTTGGCCTCATTGATTCTTTTCTGTTCACTTTGGAGATCAAAGCAGTTAACTTTTTTGATGATATGCTGACGGACGCAGATAACTGTTCAATGATGAGCTCTTTAAATATTCCGTCTGGGATTTTACTTATAAGTGGTTTTGCTCTTTCGGCCAATCTTGCTTTTCCATCAATAGACTTGAGATCAATATTTTCAGAAATTTTATCAATTAAAAAATCCGATAAATCCTTCCCAGAATCAAGCTGCTCCTCAAATTTACTTGTTCCATTATTTTTTATGTATGAATCAGGGTCTTCTCCATCAGGTAAAAAAACAAATTTAATTTGCCTTCCATCTCTGAGATGGATCAAAGAGTTTTCAAGTGCTCTCCAGGCGGCTTTTAGACCAGCATCATCTCCATCAAAACAAAAAAAGATGGAGTCAGTTAATCTAAATAATCGATTGAAATGATCATTCGTAGTGGCTGTACCCATTGAGGCTACAGCATATTCAACCCCGTTCTGAGAGAGGCCAATCACATCCATATAGCCTTCAACCACAACCAATCTATCGATATCTCTCATTGATTGTTGGCATTCATACAAACCATAAAGTTCTTTTCCTTTATGGAATAGCGAGGTTTCTGGTGAATTAAGATATTTAGGTTGTTCGTCATTAAAAACGCGACCGCCGAAACCAATAAATCTTCCCCGAGCATCTCTAATTGGGAAAATAATTCTATCTCGAAATCTATCGTAATAATTATCATCACTTTTTTTAATGATCAAACCTAAGGAGGTTAATAGGTTAATCTGTTTCTCGTTCTTACCGAACTCATCTAAAATATTTCTCCACCCTTTTTTTGCGTAACCAATTCCAAACTTTTTCGCTGTTCTACCATCTATACCTCTCTCCTTGAGATATTTGATAGCTTTTGATTCATCTTTGAGATTATCTTGAAATTTCTTTTGTAATTTTTCCATCATTGAGAAAAGATCATTGTTCTGTTTTATTGGTTTGCTACTTTTCTCGTAAGGAACTTCTAATCCCAGATCTGATGCGAGACTTTCGATTGCCTCTACAAAGCTCAGATGTTCATACTCCATAAGGAAACCAAGGGCAGTTCCATGAGCACCACAACTAAAACAATGATAAAAACCCTTGGATGGACTTATGGTGAGAGATGGGTTTTTGTCATTATGAAATGGGCAAACCGCTTTAAATTCTTTTCCTGCTTTTTTTAGATCGATTCGTTTAGATAAAACATCGACTATGTCTACCCTAGAAACGAGATCATTAATGAAGTGTTGTGGTATTAATCCGCTCATATCATAAATATATTATTTCTCTACTCTACATTATATTACCTAAGTAAGAACACAAGTTTGAGAGAATGAACGTTTTTACTCTTAAGATTAAGAATTATTTTGTTAGAGATGCCTTAACTTTTTGGCTGACTATAGCCATATCAGCCTGACCTTTTACTTTTTCTTTTACGATTGACATAACAACACCCATTTTCGTTATATCTGCTGCTCCATTTTCTTTTATTGTTTCTTGCACTATCGAATCTATTTCACTTTCATTGAGTTGCTCTGGTAGATATTGAGTTAGAATTTCAATTTCTGCATTTTCAATATCTGCCAAATCTTTTCTTCCACCTTGTTCAAATTGAGAGATCGAATCTCTTCTTTGTTTCATCATTTTATTCAGAATATCGAGAACTTGATTGTCATCTTCAATAGAAATGCGACTATCAACTTCGATTTGCTTTATTGCTGAAAGAATAAGTCGGATAACTTTTAGTTCATCCTGGGCGCCAGAACGCATTGCATTCTTCATATCTTCTTGAATGCGAGTTTTCAGCTTCATGGGTATTTATAGGTTGAGAGATTTAAGTTTAATAAAGACGTTTTCTTTTTGTAATATCTCTAGAATTCTTTTTTTGTGCACGTTTGACTGCTGCTGCTTTTTTACGTTTGCGCTCCATCGTAGGTTTTTCATAGAATTCACGCTTACGGAGTTCTGTTAAAATACCAGCTTTTTCACAAGCGCGCTTAAAGCGTCGCATTGCTGAGTCAAAGTATTCATTTTCTTTTAGTTGTACACTTGGCATATTAAATTTTTGTATATAAATTTCAGAGCGAGAAATGATAATGCTTGTGAGTCTCTTTTGCAAAAATAAATTATCACAATTCTTAAGTAAATTTGATTCTTCGTGCAATGAAATATTGTATTATCACAACCATATGTTAATTCTTGGAATCGAAACAAGTTGTGATGAGACTGCAGTCGCCCTTTATGATACCGATAAAGGATCGTTAGCGCATGTCTTAAATAGCCAAATATCATTGCATGCGCCTTATGGAGGAGTAGTTCCCGAAATTGCTTCAAGAGATCATCTTCGCTGTTTACTCCCACTAATCAAAAAAGTATTGAGTGAGGCAAATGTAAAAAAACCAGATGTTATTGCATATACTGCTGGTCCTGGATTAGTTGGTGCATTGATGGTGGGCAGTGCTGTGGCAAATGGACTTGCGCTAACTTGGAATTGTGAAGTTATTCCAATTCATCATATGGAAGGCCATCTTTTGGCTCCAATGTTAGAGAATGAAAAACCAACTTATCCATTTTTAGCTCTTCTTGTTTCGGGAGGCCATTCTTTACTTGTCGATGTTAAGGCCGTCGGCAATTATAAGATTCTTGGAACTACTCTTGATGATGCGATTGGGGAGGCTTTTGATAAAGTTGCAAAGCTTCTCGGTCTTGGATATCCAGGTGGTCCAGAAATTTCTCGATTGGCTGAGGAAGGCATAGATGATTCTTATAATTTTCCTAGACCAATGCTAAAAAAACCTGGATTTGATTTTAGTTTCAGCGGTTTGAAAACTGCAGTAATGCTCGCGGTAAAGGATTTAAAAAAACAGGGTAAGCTTGAAAAGGAAAAAGCTAATATTGCCGCTTCTTTTCAAAAAGCTGCGGTTGATTCCCTGATAGGAAGAACGTTGAAGGCGGCTAGAGAAAAAAATTTAAAAAGAGTTATAGTCTCAGGTGGTGTTGGAGCAAATAAAATGCTTAGAAAAAATCTGAAGAAGTGTTTTGAGGGTGAAGTGTATTACCCAAGACTTGAGTTTTGCACAGACAATGCAGCAATGATTGCAATAGCAGCAGCTCACCGATTAAACGATAAAATAAAACCAAGCCAAATAGAGGCAAAAGCACGATGGCCCATGGAGCAGATTAATTACCAAATGAGATCACAAAATGGATAGAATTTTTCTTAGTGAAATGAAAATAGAGACTACCGTTGGGATATGGGAGTGGGAAAAAAGGATCAAGCAACAAGTAATAATTGATATAGAGATGAGTGCTGACATAAAAAAAGCCGCGGCAACTGATCAAATAGAAGATACATTGAATTATAAAGCTGTTGCAAAAAGTGTTAGAAAACTCGTAGAAGAAAGTAGTTTTCAATTAGTAGAGACAATGGCTGAAAAAATTTCTGAATTAGTAATTGGCGAACACAATGTTTCTTGGGTAAGGGTTAAAGTGAACAAACCCGGAGCAATAAGGGGTTCCAAGGGTGTTGGTATTATCATAGAACGAGACGATAAGAGTTGAAATGGCTAAGATTTTTTTTGGCATAGGAAGTAATATCAATCCTAGAGAAAATATTTTTCTTGCACTCAATGAGGTCAAGAGCAAGTTCACAAAAATAAAAATATCACCTGTTTACCAAAATAAGTCTGCAGGCTTTGAAGGTGAAGATTTTCTTAATTTAGTCGTATCTTGCACAACAGAAATGGATGTTTATGAAGTTCAGGATTTTATTGAGTATGTTCATGATTTAAGTGGCAGAAAAAGAGGCTCAGATAAATTTTTATCAAGGACATTGGATGTGGATTTATTGATCTATGATCAAAAAGTGATTAACAACAATAGACTTAAAATCCCTAGAGACGACATCTTGAAATACAGCTTTGTTCTTAAGCCGCTCATGGATATTGATCCAGAGCTAATACATCCAGTTACACAATGTAGCGTTAGAGAGCACTGGAAATTAATGGATAAAAGCGGCCATCCTCTGACTTTAATTGATTTAAATTTAAGTTAGATTAGATGCTCTTTCCCCCATCAATAGAAATGATCTGCCCGGTAATATAATTAGATGTCTTGACCAAAAATAAAATGCAGTCCGCAATATCTTGTGGAGAACCTTTTCTTTTTAATGGAATAGTATTCAGGATGCCTTCTTTTGTTTTATTATCCATATTCTTTTCTGGCCAAAGGATTGCTCCAGGAGATATACCATTTACCCTGACATCCGGTGCTAAATCTCTTGCTAATGATCGAGTTACTATTTCTAGGCCTGCTTTAGCTGCTATATATACAGAATGATCTTTTGGCGGACTTTTTATATAAATGTCTATCAAATTAATAATCGAACCTTGTTGCTTTTTTAGATCGTTATGTGCCGCCTGGCAGAGAAAAAGTGGTCCTTTTAAATTTGTACCGATTAGATCATCCCAATTTTCATCATTTATTTCTCCTAAGGGAGTAGGGTAAAAACTCGATGCATTATTGACAAGTAAATCTATTTTCCCGCTCCATTTGAAGAACTCTTTGTACAGAAGATTAATACCTTCACTTTTAGTAATATTGCCCTGAAATATTTTTGCAGAATTTTTTCTTAAGGCGTTTAGCCTATTGCATAAATTTTCCGCATCTTTGGAAGATGAGTTAAAGTGAATGCCAACATCAAAACCATTCGTATGGAGATTTTCAGTAATTGATGCCCCAATTCTTTTTGCAGCACCGGTAATTAAGGCGTATTTTTTTTCTGTATTGTTTTTGTTATTCATTGATAAATTTTAATAGTATTGCGAATATTTTAATAATACTAAACAATGAACTGCAGATAAATGTAATTGGATTGATTGTTATGACTTTGGATATTAGACAACCATCTGGCCTTCCAAAACCAAATAAAAAAGAAAATCAGAGAAGTGTAAAAGTCACAGAATATATTTCAGAAAAAATAAAAGGATCTGGAAATGAGATTGCTTTTAGTGAATTCATGGATTACGCACTATATGCAGAGGATATAGGTTATTACGATGGCGATTTGAAAAAATTTGGTGAAGATGGAGATTTTATTACAGCACCTGAAGAGACTGATTTAATGGGCAAAGCTATTGCTAAAGAATGCTATAAAGCATCTGACGAATTGAAAAATTTGTCTTTGTTGGAATTTGGTGCTGGGAGTGGATCTATGGCGGTTTCTGTTCTGAAGAAATTAGATGAAATGAAGGTAAAAATACAAAATTATTATATTGTTGACATATCCAAAGATCTTATTAAACGCCAAAAAGAGAAAATATCACAAGAATTACCTAGCATGTATTCACGCGTATCTTGGATTACAGATATCCCAAAAAATTTTAATGGCATCATTATTGCAAACGAGGTGGTCGATTCTATGCCGTTTGAGAGATTTAAAAAATTTAATGACAAGCTTTTTCAAGTTAATGTTGGCACAGATAAGAAAAAACTAGTTTATAAGCTAAAAGAAGCAGATAAAGAATTTTATAACTACATTAAATTTATTGAAAAACAAACAGGGAGCATATTACCAAATAATTATATTTCCGAAGTTTCTTTTAAGGCAAAAACCTGGATAAAAAATATTGCTGAAAATATGAATAAAGGAATGCTATTGATTATTGATTATGGAGTTTCTCGGAATGAATATTATTCTCAAATGAAGAATCGAGGATGGCTTCAATGCTATTTTAAACATCACATGCATGATGAGCCTCTTATATTTCCGGGTATACAAGATATAACAACGTGGGTGGATTTTTCATTATTGGCTGAAACTGCTCTGAATAATGGTATGGAAGTTAATGCATACTTGAATCAAGCGCAATTTATTATGAATAATGGGATTGAAGAGGAGTTTGAAGATTTTGAAAATCTTAATATCAAGGATCAAATCACACTAACAAAACAAGTTAAACTACTCACAATGCCTGATAAGATGGGGTATACATTTAAGTGCCTCTTATTAACTAAGAACTTTTCATCCAAACATGAAATTCATCATAATGGTGATAGATCATATGCACTTTAGATATAGTATTTATGATGGAGTATAGATAGTGGCAACAATACAAATTATAGTTCTTGGAATCATTCAAGGCCTGACTGAATTTTTACCGATATCAAGTTCAGGTCATTTAATTCTTGTTCCACAGATAATTGGATTTCCAGATCAGGGAATGATATTTGATGTAGCTGTTCATTTAGGCTCTCTTGTTGCCGTCACTATTTATTTTAGACATGATTTATTCGCTTTATTTTTAGCTACTTTTTTCTCTAGAACAAAAAAAAGTAATACTGATAATTCAAATCTCTTATTTTATATACTATTGGCTACAATACCGGCGGCTGCTGCTGGATATCTTCTATCTGGTTGGATTGAAGAAACCTTAAGAAATCCTTTAGTAATTGCAATTACACTGTCTTTTTATGGCCTACTCATGTGGTATGCAGATGGAAAAGGTGCCCAAAGAATTGAAATGAAAGACATGAGGCTTTCTCATATTATTTTAATTGGTATTTCGCAATCATTAGCTTTAGTGCCAGGAACATCAAGATCCGGAGTAACTATGACGACCGCTCTATTATTGGGTCTCAAGAGAGTGGATGCCGCAAAGTTTTCTTTTCTTTTGTCAATTCCAGTTATAACAATAGCATCTGTTTATAAATTTCTTAATATCATAATTAATGATATTCATGTTGATTGGAGTGAATTATTCTTGGGTATGTTAGTAGCCATGATCGTGGCGTATTTAAGTATCGGCTTTTTCATGAGAATTATAAGAAAAGTTGGATTAGCGCCTTTTGCAATTTATAGGGTTATTCTCTCTGCCATTATTTTGTATTTATTTTACTTTTAATTGCTTCTATTCTCGATTTTCTTACCTTCTCTTTTATAATTTTTGGATTACTCTCATCGCCAATCACTTTTTTCATTGGTATTGCATCACAAGCTTCAATAATATTTTTAATTAAGATTATCGAGGAGGAGCATTTGTTTTTTTTGGATATTATTCTGTGAGCATCTAAGAATTCTTCAAAACGTTTTTTTCGCCTGAAAGCATCTGCATTTTCTAAAAACATTAAGATAGAATCTGGACTTAGTGAAACAGTATTTTCAATAAGCTCTGTAAATTGAATCAATAATGATGAAACATCGATAAAATTTGATGGTATTGGAAGTCTATTTTTTAATTCTCTAGCAAGAGTTTTATGTGCTTTTTGCATTGCATTCGAGCTTTTATGCCTGCTCTTTAATATGTCAAAAACTAGAATTGAGAAGTTAATAGCTGGGTTATTTGTTTTATTGGATGAATGTTCTAGGATTTCAAAAGTATATTTCTCTTTAATTTTCGTTGAATTCGATTTTGAAGAGCTATCTAATTCATAAAATTCTGGGAAAATAATCCTTAACGCATCGCAATCCTGTAGGGCTCTAAAAAATATATGTGAGTCACCAGAACTTAATGCTTCTTCAGTCTCTTTCCAAACACGATCACCAACTAAATTTTGAATTTCACCTTGTTTGGACATTGATTTCATCATTTTTAATGTCTCAGGATGAATTATGAAACCTTTTTTATGAAATCGAGCTGAAAATTTTGCAACTCTTAATACTCTGACTGGGTCTTCTCTGAATGAATCGGATACGTGTCTTAATATTTTATTTTCTAGATCATTTAAACCATGATGCGGATCAATTAAGTTTCCTTCATTATCTATGGCCATTGCATTTATCGTAAGATCTCTTCTCTTTAAGTCATCTTGAAGAGAGACTTCTTTGGAAGTGAGGAATGAAAATCCATGATAGCCAGGACCTATTTTTTTTTCGATTCTGGCCAGCGCGTATTCTTCTTTGGTTTCAGGGTGAAGAAAAACAGGGAAGTCTTTTCCAACAGCTTTAAAACCCATTTCTATGAGATCATTTGAAGATGATCCCACAACACACCAGTCTTTCTCCTTGATTGGTATATTGAGATACTTATCTCGGACTGCACCGCCAACCAGGTATATTTGCATCATTGTGATTACTGAATTCTCAAAATCAACGTTCGGTCATCTCTCTCAAACATGAGGTAGAGGATATTATTTTTTTTAGCGATACTTTCTAGTTGTTGAATATTCTCTACTCTCAGTCGATTCACTGCTACGATTAAATCACCCTTTTCAAGGCCTCTCTGAGCTGCCGGCGATCCAGGTTCAACTTCTATGACTTCAATGCCTGATCTGTTTGTTGAAGATGAAAATTGAGCGCCAACCAAACCTGGATGAATATCTGAACCGATTTGCTTATTTATTTTTTGCTGACCCAGAATTGCATTTGCTAGTAAGATATTTTCTTCCCTAATATATTCAATTTCAACGTTCTCGCCCGATCCTTTCAAACCTATTGCGTTCTGAAGATCTCTGGCATTTGTAATTTTTTCATCATTAACCTTAGTGATAATATCTTCTACTTTGAGTCCTGCTTTTTCAGCAGCAGAGCCTGGTTCTATTGCAGTTATCATGGCTCCACTATCAGCATTCACGCCAAGTATCTCTGCAGTCTCCTCATCAATTGTATGGATAGAAACACCAAGAAGACCTCTTCTAACTTCGCCAAAATCCAGTATTTGACTCATTATCGACTTAGCAATTTCTGATGGAACTGCAAAGCCGATACCAACGTTACCTCCAGATTGACTGATGATAGCAGAATTAATACCTACCAATTCACCTTGCATATTTACTAATGCACCACCAGAATTTCCTGGATTAATTGATGCGTCTGTTTGAATAAAATCTTCATATCCACTTGTGCTTATCCCGGTCCTTCCAAGTGCGCTGACTATTCCTGAAGTGACAGTATTTCCAAGACCAAATGGATTTCCAATTGCGATAACAAAGTCACCCACTTCTATTTCATTGGAGTCTCCAATATTTATATCAACTAATTCGTTTGCTTCAACTTTTAGTAAAGCTATATCCGTTGCAGGATCAGAGCCAATGATTTCTGCATCAAGTGTATTCTCATTGATTAATGAAATTTGTATTTTATTTGCTCCCGAAACAACATGATGATTTGTTAAAATATATCCATTTTCGGCATCTACAATCACTCCAGATCCAGCACTTTGGACTTCTCTCGAATTATTAGGAACGTTAGGTGCCCCAAAAAAACGACGGAACATTTCATCATCATATGGAGATCTTGACTTAACTGTTTGACTTACCCTTATGTTTACAACGGCCGGTGCAACAGTTTTTACCAGTGGTGCTAAGCTTGTAATTAGTTGACCTTGATCATTTTTAGGTATTGCAGCATAGCTCGGTGAGGCTAGAAATAAAAAAGTTATTGCATAACAGAAAATTCTAAATTTCTTCATCTTTTCATCCTTCAAATTTTTTTTTGGCAAATTATTCCAGTTAATTAAATATTAGAAACACAAATTAATAAATACAGTTCCCATAATGGATAAAAGTATGATCATTTATCTAAAATTCAAGTTTATCTAAATATTCTCATCATTTCGTAAAAAATTTATAATATTCTTGATTTTATATAACACTATATCTTGTTATTAATTAAAAATTATTTATTTTTTTTCAAAAAAAATTTTACTATAAAATTTAATAACTTATTGATTACATATTTGATAAGTTATTGATTATATTGAATATTATAAATATTAAAAAAAACGAAAATATCTTATTTCGGTATTGCGTATGAAATCAACTTGAGTTAAGTTAGACACAACATATTGTGTTTTGTATTTTACGTATTTTTTTACAAAAAAATCACATTTCAAGTCATTTTCTGTTGATAAATCAAGGAGCAAATATTTAAAGATGGGTTCAGTAGCTAAAAATAAAGAAAATCAAAACCATTCTTCAGTAGTGGATTTGCAACCAACATCATTAGATATTTGGCAGACAAAGTATCAATTGAAGGCTAAAGATGGCTCAAAAGTCGATAAAAATATCGACGAAACATACATCCGTTTAGCTCGTGCTTTATCAGAAGTAGAAGCAAAAAATGAGAGAGAAAAGTATTTTGAAGAATTTTTGTGGGCGCTCAGGTCAGGAGCAATCCCAGCGGGAAGAATTGTATCAAATGCCGGTTCTGAACATCACAAACCTGCAACTTCAACTATTAATTGCACAGTATCTGGCACGGTTTCTGACTCAATGGACAATATTCTTGACAAAGTGCATGAGGCTGGCCTCACGCTTAAAGCAGGTTGTGGTATTGGTTATGAATTTTCAACACTTCGACCAAAAGGTGCCTATGTTTCTGGAGCAGGAGCGTATACGTCGGGTCCTCTCTCTTTTATGGATATCTACGATAAAATGTGTTTTACAGTTTCATCGGCGGGAGGTAGAAGAGGAGCTCAAATGGGTACCTTTGATATCAGTCATCCCGATATTGTTGAGTTTATTCGGGCGAAGCGTGAAGATGGAAGATTAAGGCAATTTAATTTATCTCTTTTGATAACCGAAGAGTTTATGGAGGCTGTTAAAAAGAATAATGATTGGGACCTTGCGTTCCCTATAACCCAAAAAGAAATTGATGAGGATGGGCTGGATATTAATGATGAATCCTTGTTTGTTTGGCGCGAATGGCCAGAAATGAAAAATTACATTACAAGTAAGGATGGTTTGGTAGCCTGCAAAGTATACAAGAAAATGCCAGCCCAACGCGTTTGGGATATCATTATGACTTCTACATACGATTATGCAGAGCCAGGGTTTGTCTTAATAGATAAAGTTAATGAAATGAACAATAATTGGTTCGCTGAAAATATAAGAGCAACAAACCCATGCGGCGAGCAACCACTTCCACCATATGGCTCCTGCCTTCTCGGTTCAGTTAACCTAACTAAATTTGTGCAAGATCCATTTACTGACCAAGCAGAGTTTGATTGGTCTGAATTTAAAAAAGTTGTAAAGCTCTTCACCAGAATGCTTGATAATGTGGTCGAAATAAATGGATTGCCCCTCTCTCAACAGCGCGATGAAATACTCAGAAAACGCAGACATGGAATGGGGTTTTTAGGATTGGGTTCAGCTATTACTATGCTTTGTATGAAATATGGTAGCAAAGAATCTGTTGACTTTACTACTGAAATTTCAAAACAACTTGCGATGTCAGGTTGGGAGGCATCTTTGGAACTGTCTGAAGAGAAAGGACCTGCCCCTATAATGTTGGAAGAATTTGAGGTAACTCAAGAGATGTTGACGAAACGTCCAGAGATGGCGGTTGATGGATACAAAGTCGGAGACAAGGTTAAAGGAAGCATTCTTCACAGTCGATACAGTAATTACATGAAGCGGATTGCTGAAGAAAATCCAGAGCTAGTCAATCAGTTAGCTAAAAAAGGATCGCGATTTACACATCACAGTTCAATTGCTCCTACTGGTACAATCGCACTTTCTCTCGCTAATAATGCGAGTAACGGGATTGAGCCGACATTTGCCCATCATTATTTCAGAAATGTTATACGGGAAGGTAAAAAAACAAAAGAAAAAGTTGATGTGTTTTCATATGAACTATTAGCGTACAGAGAGTTCGTAAACAAAGATGCTATGCCAAATGCTATTGATGATGGAAGTGAAAATTCACTCCCAGATTATTTTATGACTGCTGACAGTATTACTCCAAAAGAACATGTTGATATTCAGGCTGCCGCACAATATTGGATCGACTCGTCTATCTCCAAAACAGCAAATGTCCCTACAGACTTTCCATATGAAGACTTCAAGGATATTTATCTATATGCCTATGAGCAGGGTTTAAAAGGCTGTACAACTTTTAGATTTAATCCTGAAGCATTTCAAGGTGTTCTCGTGAAGGAAGATGACCTAAAGAACACTTCTTATACCTTCACTTTAGAAGATGGTAGCGAAATTGAGGTAAAAGGAGATGAAATGATTGAATATGATGGTGAAACACATTCCGCTGCAAATCTTTTTGATGCTCTTAAAGAAGGTTATTACGGAAAATTCTAGGCTAATTTATATTTATAGAAACTGATTTTTACAGAGGCAGGTTTAAATTTTAATGAAAAAAATAGATAAAAAAATTGTTGGCTACGCAGTAAATCAGTCATCAAAAAATTCTGAAAAGAAAAAGTCCTCTCCCATGAATCTTTCGAAAGATGATCGTGCAGAAGTGATACGCATGCATGAAAAATTGGAGCGACCAGAAATTCTTGTCGGGTCTACTTATAAAGTTAAAACTCCAATCTCAGATCACGCTATGTATGTAACTATTAATGATATTGTGCTAAATCAAAATACTGATGATGAAAAAAGAAGACCTTTTGAGATTTTTATAAATTCAAAGAATCTAGATCATTATCAATGGATTGTTGCACTCACTAGAGTGATATCAGCAGTTTTTAGGAAGGGTGGTGATGTTACTTTCTTGGTTGATGAGCTTAAGGCTGTTTTCGATCCAAGAGGAGGTTATTGGCAGCCAGGTGGAAAATTTATGCCATCGATCATTGCTGAGCTTGGTTATATAGTAGAAAAACACTTGATTTCGATTGGCTTGTTAACAACAACGGAACTTGACGAGCATCAAAAGGAATTACTCGAAAAAAAGAGAGAAGAATATGAGAATGCAAAAAAACAACAAGATGCATTTTCAAAATCGGAATATCCAGAAGGCGCCCAATTGTGCGCAAAATGTAATGAAACAGCAGTAATTATGCTGGACGGATGCATGACATGTTTGGCTTGTGGAGATTCTAAGTGTGGCTAAATCGAATGAATTTTGATTACAAAGAAAACGTCCCGTCTATCCCTTAATTGTGTTTTTTGGTTTTATGAAGGTTGAATTATGAGTGCTTTCATGATTATTGCTTGTAAAATGCATGACCGTGATAAATTCATAAATGATTATGGAAAAATTGTCCCTGATTTAGTAGAAGAATTTGGCGGAGAATACATAATTGTTGCTCCTGGAGCAGAGTTACTTGAAGGTAACTTAAAAGGTTATGAGTCTGTTGCTATATCAAAATGGCCAACAAAGGATTCCGCTTTAAGATTCTGGCAATCAGATAAATACAAAAAATTAAAAGAATTGCGACAAGGTCTTGCAGATGTCGAAGTTATTCTTGTTGAAACGCCTAGTTAAGTTCAAGAATAAAAATAATGTCACAAGATATCTTTATACCATTATCAAAAACAGCGGATGCTGTAGTTGGCCCTTTAGATACAGTTACGTGGGTAACGAATAATTCTCATGATCTTGAAGATATTTTAATTAATGGATATTTTCAATCTACAGATGGATGGTATCGTCCCGAAAAAAAAGAGCTGAATCGGTTGAATAGATATTTGGGATTCAATAATGAACTGACGTGGAAAATAGCAAAATTTTTTATGAAAGGGGAGGGAAAAAATATCAACGTTCGCGTGATTGCTGTAGATCAATCATTGCCATGTATTCGCTCATCATATGACGGTCTATATGAAGGTGGTGCAACAATAAGTAGTCCGATTATCGATTTATCTTCTCATGAAATTATTATGAAAAAAATGGGTATTAATTCTACAATCGGTATTAAGAATATGGAGTTTCAGAGCCCAACCGGTGAAACCTATGTTTCATCTGAAATAGTATATGAGGGCCCTGATAATATTTTCATTCTTGGGGTAACAAGACCTGAAATTTTTATCCCCATTGGCCCAATCAATAATAATAGAGGAATTGGAGGTATCGCATATTCTGCGAGATGTACAGCAAATACGGATGAAACTATCTCATTTTTTAAAAATATCCTTGGTTACGAGATTAGACGCGATGTTGAGTTTCAAATAGACAATAATTCCGCAATAAATATTTCTGAAGGCGTAAAAGAGAGATTTATACAGGGATTTTCCCCGGGCACTTCTTCAGGTTATATCGTCTTAATGGACCATGGTGAATATACAAAACAGAACAAAATAGAACCAAATAAAATGCCTGGACGAGGTATTACGATGTGGTCTTTCATGACAACAAATTTAGATCATATTTATGATCAAGCTAAATCAAATAATATAGAAATCTTAAGTAGTTTTGATCGTGAAATCGAATGCAAATATTTTCACTCAAAAAGCTTGATATTAAAAGATCCAGATGGTTTTTCAATTGAGATTTTTGAGAATTGATACCTTCTATTCCCACTGGAAAATACTTAAGGTATTAAACACGATAATTTTAGAAACATAAAGATAGTTCTATTGTTATGGGTTATTTATCAAGAGTCATGGTGTAAGATATCTGAATGTTAAATATTCCAGATTATTCAAAACTTAAAATTTCTGTTTTAGGTGATGTGATGCTTGATCGTTATCTCTTTGGCGATACAGAACGAATTTCACCAGAAGCACCCGTCCCTGTCATTAACGTAAAAAAAACAGATGAACGTCCTGGTGGAGCTGCAAATGTAGCAATCAACTTAAGCAAGTTAGGTATACAAGTTTCATTATTTGGAATCGTAGGAGAAGATAATGAAGGTACGATATTAGAGAGCTTAATTGAGAATAATAATATTGATTGTAATTTAAAGAAAATAAAAGATACCAGCACCACAATAAAGACTAGAATTCAAAGTCGTGGCCAGCAGATTCTTAGATTTGACAAAGATTCATCTTTTAACCAGAAGGTATTGTCAGATGATCGGTTAAGCCAGTGTCTATCTGATATAGATGCTTTGATCATCTCGGATTATGCAAAAGGTGCTACTACAAATATTGACGAAATTATAAGCAGTTGCCGCGATAAAAATATTTTGACATTCGTTGATCCTAAAGGGTCTTCTTTTGATAAATATAAATATGCTGATGTTTTGACTCCAAATGAATCTGAGTTTTTGGCAGTCGTAGGTTCATGTAGGACAGATAAAGAGTTGATCGAAAAAGCCAAAAAGCTGATTAAGCGTCTAGATTTAAAAGCTCTACTCATCACAAGAAGTCAAAAAGGTATGCTTCTTGTTTCCAATAAAAATGAATCGAATTTTCTGAAGACAAAGGCACAAGATGTGTTTGATGTTACTGGTGCTGGCGATACCGTAATCTCTGTCTTTGCTGCATCATATGCGGCTGGAGAATCACTTGTTGATGCGGCTAAATTGGCAAATTCAGCAGCCGGTATTGTTGTTGGAAGAATTGGCGTTGATTCTGTTATTGTTGAGGAGCTTCAAAACAAAATTCATAAGAAAAGATCAAGTGGGATTTGTTCTTTAGGTGATATAACAACTATTGTTGAAGATTACAGAAAAAGTGGCGAGAAGATAGTTATGACAAATGGTTGTTTTGATATATTACATGCTGGTCATATTGCATATCTTGAAGAAGCTAAGGCACTGGGCGATAGGTTAATTATTGCAATTAATAATGATGAATCAGTATCTAGATTGAAGGGTAAAAAACGTCCAATTAATTCACTAGAAGAACGTATGAAAGTTCTCAATGGTTTAATCTCAACAGATTGGATTGTTCCTTTTGAGGAAGACACACCCATCAATATTATTGAGAATATTAAGCCTGATATTCTAGTTAAAGGTGGAGATTATAATTTATCTGAGGTTGTTGGCGCTAAAATAGTTAATGAGTATGGAGGAGAAGTTAAGATATTGAGTTACATTGAAGGGTTTTCGTCCAGTAATATTATCGAAAAACTAAAAGATTAGCGATCGCGCAATTTTAAATATGAAATCTTTGCTGAGAAATTTTATTCGTTTCAGTTATGCAATATTAACTTATGCTCTGTTTCCAGTTTTGATTTTTTTTTGGATTCTTAAAGGTATATTCAATAATGTTTATCTAGATCGGATGACTCAAAGATTTGGATTTAACTATCCTAACTTGAAAGCTGGCTCAGTTTGGATCCACGCAGTATCAGTAGGCGAAGTCCAAGCAACAATTCCTCTTGTCAATCAGATCAAATCTCGTTATCCAGATAAAGATATCATTATAACAACCGTCACTCCAACCGGTGCATTGCAAGTAAAAAATATATTCCATGACACAGTTCATCACTCATATATACCATTCGAAACACCTTTCGCAGTAAAAAATTTTTTCAATTCAATTAAGCCATGTATCGCACTTATTATGGAAACGGAGATCTGGCCAAATCTCTATAATGAATGCGGACTAAGAAAAATCCCGTTGATTCTTGTTAGTGCTCGTATATCACTTAAATCTCTAGCAAATTACAAACGTTTCTTACCGTTATTTCGAGAAACTTTGTCTCATGGGATACTGATCGCGGCACAAAGTAAGATTGATGCAGAGCGTTTTATTTCTCTTGGGGCTGATCCAAATAGAACTTGGGTGATGGGGAATATTAAATTTGATTTCTCATTACCGAAAGGCACGATTAAGCAGGGAGAAATTCTAAAAGAAAATTCATTTAATAATAGACCAATATGGATTGCAGCAAGTACTCATGAGGGCGAAGAGGATATTATCTTAGATGCACATAAAGAAATTTTAAAAAATATTAATAATATGATCTTGATTTTAGCTCCTAGACATCCTGAGAGATTTCAGAAAATAAAACAGAAACTTAGTAGTGATAATTGGGAATATAAAAGTCGATCTGATTACGAAAAAACACATCATAAATGCGAAGTTTTTTTGATTGATACTATTGGTGAATTATTATTATTTTACGCGGCAAGTGACATTGCATTCGTAGGTGGAAGTTTGTTACCGATAGGAGGTCATAATTTACTTGAACCGGCATCATTAGGTCTCCCAACTATTTCAGGTCCACACACCTTCAATCAAAAAGAAATGACCAATCTTCTTGAGGAGGCTAATGCATTGAAAATTATCAGTAACTCTAAAGAGCTAGCAAATAATATAATCACATTTCATTCCAATCGTTCTAAGTCAGAAGTTGTTGGTGAGAGAGCTAAGGCTATTGTCGAAAATAATAAAGGGGCTATTTCAGGTTTGATGAGACGTTTAGATGATATTTTTCCTGAAAAGCAGATTTGAATTTATTTAATAATATCTTCAGGAGCATCCCTTTCTTTGAACCATTGATCAATTTCTTCTAAATCCTGAACTCGGAGTGTCCCAGCAGCTTGTTTAAGATAAAAGACATTCGCGATATAGTCATATCTACTCTTTGAATAATTTTGTATTGCGTTTTCTAATGCGAATTGAGAGTTTAATACATCGACAATTGTTCTTGTTCCTACCTCAAATCCTGCTTGAGTAGCTTCTAATGCTGTTTCGCTAGATTTTACAGCTTGTTTAAATGCATTTACTCGACTTATTTCAGATGTAACACCAAGAAAAGCATCTCGTGTTTCTCTTTCCGTTTCTCTTGCAATTCGTTGTAATTTTTCTCTGCTGGCTCTATGGAGGTAAACAGCTTCTTGTACTTTTGACGTGGTCATTCCTCCAGAATAAATAGGCATTGATAGCTGGATATAGATAGAGTCACTTTGATTATTAGTCGTTAAATCTGGAAAGTTGATAGCATTTCTTATTTGATCTTCGTTATCTGCATCTTGAGAACTCATATTAGCTACAATATTAATTGAGGGATAATGTCCAGTTTTTTGAAATGATATTTCATGTCTTGCTATTTCTTCTTCAAATCTACTGGATATAAGATTCAAATTTTGTTGCATTGCTGATGCTATCCACTCATTTTCAATTTCAGGAATCGGAGCCAATAAAGGTAAGTCTTGATCTGGTGCATCAAGTTTTGGGAGATACGCGCCAGTGATTTCCCTGAGAAGCTCTCTTGCATTTGCTAGTAATCTTTTTGCGTTAATTTCATTTGCAACACTTTGATCATATGCTGCTTGAGATTCTTGCACATCAGTAATCGCTATTAGACCTACCTCAAAACGTTGTTTTGCTTGTTCAAGTTGACGAGATATTGCAAGTTTATTACTGTTTATTGAAATTAGATTATCTTCGGCTGCTAGTACGTCTAAATACCTTTTCACTACTCTTACAATTAAATCCTGTTGTTTTATTTCATAGTCAATTTCAGCTTTTGCCGAACGTTTTCCTGCTTGCTTCAAAGCAACCCATTTACCCCACTCAAAAACTGTTTGTGTGAGTTGAAGTTGCCATCCAGAAGAAGTGGTTTTTGATTCAGTATTAACTGATGCTACAGCACCTGATAGGTCAGATTCAATAGTAGAGCCATCATAGTTCGAAATAGTATAACGACTTCCTATTCCGAGCTCTGGTAACAATCTACTTCTCGCTTGAGTTTCACCTTCGAGAGCTGCAAGTCGTCTTGATTCTGCTTCATGAATAAGAGGGTCACTTTGCAGAGCACGTTGATATACTTCTAACAGTGATGCTGAGTAGACTGGCATCATGCAAAATATACTTGAAATTACAGCTAATATTGGGAGTTTTTTATACATACTTTTAATTATAAATGATTATTTTATTTTTTTTCTATTAACTAGTTAACCCTAGTATTCTCTAATATTGTTATCCAATGTTTTTGACCATTCATTAATTCCACCTTCAATATTTGCAATCTCTTTAAATGGATATATTGACAAGGCCTCTGCTATTTTCGCACTTCTCACCCCTGACCTACATATAATTGCGACAGGTTTTTCTTTATCAAGTTCATTTACTCTAGAGATTACTTCATCCATAGGAATAAAAATAGAATTCGGTATTCTCGATATTTCTATTTCCCATGATTCTCTGACGTCAAGAAGTTGCCATTCTTTATCTTCTTTCAGAAGTAATGAGAATTCTTCAGGTGTGATTTTTTTGTATTTGCTCATATCAATAATTTTTTTATAATCTTCCCAACTATCTTACATTTTTCTTGTGTTTTTATTAGATAAGATTTGCAAAAAAAAGCAAAGAAAAAAAAACCGCCTATTGGCGGTTTTTTTGAAAAAGAAAATTAATCAGATTAGAGGTACTATTAAAAGCGCTACAATATTAATTATCTTAATTAAAGGATTAATTGCTGGCCCAGCTGTATCTTTGTATGGATCACCAACTGTATCTCCTGTTACTGCTGCCTTATGAGCATCAGATCCTTTTCCTCCACAATTCCCATCTTCAACATATTTTTTTGCATTATCCCATGCTCCGCCACCTGTCGTCATGGAGATAGCAACAAATAAACCGGTAATTATACTTCCTAGCAAAACACCACCAAGAGCTTCAGGACCTAATATTATTCCTACAGCAATTGGAACAAGAATTGGAAGCAAGGATGGAATGATCATTTCTTTAATAGCCGCTTTTGTAAGAAGATCCACTGCTTTGTCATACTCCGGTTTTACAGTCCCTTCCATAATTCCAGGCATTTCTTTAAATTGTCTTCTTACCTCTGTTACAACTGAACTTGCAGCTCTGCCAACAGCCTCCATTGCCATTGAGCCAAATATAAATGGTACAAGGCCCCCAAGAAATAAACCGATAATGACTAAATGATCAGAGAGGTCAAAGTTAACAATGATGTTATTTGTCTCGAGTGCATTTGTATAATCTGCAAATAGAACAAGTGCCGCAAGCCCTGCTGAACCGATTGCATATCCTTTTGTAACAGCTTTAGTTGTATTTCCTACTGCATCCAATTGATCGGTGATATTCCTGACTTCTGAAGGCAGTTCTGACATTTCAGCTATTCCTCCAGCGTTGTCCGTAATTGGACCAAAAGCATCTAGAGCTACAACAACACCTGTCATTGATAGCATTGAAGTCGCTGCAATAGCAATATTATATAGTCCTGCCATTGAGTCACCCGACGGAGCTAATTCGAAAGCACCCCATATGCTTGCACAGACAGCAATTACTGGCATGGCGGTTGATTTCATTGATATACCTAGACCTGCAATTATATTGGTTGCATCACCAGATAACGAAGCTTCTGCTATATCCCTTACTGGTTTGTATTCTGTGCTCGTATAATATTCAGTAATTATTACCATTGCTGCTGTAAGCGCAAGACCAATTAATGCGGATCCAAATATTCCTGAAGCATTTCCAGTTTGACTCATCATCATATTAGTGATTGGGTAAAAAGCAATTGCTGCCAGAAGACCTGCAACGATCATACCTTTATAGAGTGCGCCCATTACTTTTCCGCCATCTGACGTTTTTACGAAAAATGTTCCTATAATTGAAGCAACTATTGAAACTGCACCAAGAACCAGGGGATATATCGCCATTGCACTCCCGTATTCTGCAGCCATCAGTGAGCCTAACAACATGGTTGCAATAATTGTTACAGCATATGTTTCAAAAAGATCGGCAGCCATACCAGCGCAATCACCAACATTATCACCGACGTTATCCGCAATTACTCCCGGGTTCCTTGGATCATCCTCTGGAATTCCTGCTTCAACTTTTCCTACAAGATCTGCTCCAACATCAGCTCCTTTTGTAAATATTCCTCCACCCAGTCTTGCAAAGATTGAAATCAATGAACCACCAAATGCCAGACCAACAAGAGAATGAATTGCATCTTCGGATGACATTCCCATATTCATGAGTATCAAATAGTAACCAGCAACACCAAAAAGACCCAGTCCAACTACCAGAAGGCCAGTTATTGCTCCACCCTTGAATGCTATATTTAGAGCCGGATTTACTCCAATTCTTGCAGCTTCTGCAGTTCTTACATTTGCTCTTACTGAGACGAACATACCAATGTAACCAGCAAGCGCTGAGAAAATCGCACCTATTGCAAAACCAATACCTGTGGCTAAGCCGAGAAAAACCGATAAAGGAACAAAAAGCACAATACCAACAATACCAATGGTTCGATATTGTCTATTCATATATGCGTTTGCACCTTCTTGAATAAATCCTGCAATTTGTTGCATTTTTTCGTTACCAGCAGACTGATTAACTATCCATTTTGCAGAAACAACTCCATACAAAATTGCTAGAGCTCCTGCTGATATGGAAAGCCAGAGGGCGAGATCATCCGTCATTTTTAATTCTCCAAATATTTAAATTTTAGTTATGTAATGTTTTTATTACGGGAATAAATTGATTTTTTTGATGTATTGATTAATTTTTAAGGTGGCAATCATACCACAAAATTTTTATTTAACATCTTGGTTACACTAATATTTTTTAGTTTAACTATTTTTGGAACACCCTTATGGTAAGGCGGATAATCTTCACCTTGTATTAATGGCTCAAGATATGTTTTGCAAGCCTTGGTTATTGAATAACCATCCTTTGAAATATATTTCCTAGGTACCATCTTTTCTTTATTGGCCACTTTTGTAAGGCTGGTTTTACTAATTTTCCATCGATAAGGATTATTCGAGGTTCTCTCAATGATCGGCATGACAGCATTTTGACCCTTTATAGCTAGTTCAATTGCGGCTTTTCCAACCGAATACGCTTGCTTCACATCAATAGACGATGCGATGTGTCTTGCTGATCGTTGAAGGTAGTCAGCTATCGCATAGTGATATTTCAAATTAAGATTTTTAGAAATCATTCCTGCAAGTACAGGTGCTACTCCTCCTAACTGTGCATGACCGAAAGCATCTTTTGCTCCAGTTTCTGCAAGGAATTTACCATTTTTATACCGTGTACCCTCACTCGCTACGATGACACAGAAGTCATATTTTTTGATTGATTCTTTTACTTTTTTTAAAAAATTATTTTTATTAAAAGCTATTTCTGGAAATAATATTATATGCGGAGCATCATTATTTTCGCTTTTAGCTAAGCCGCCCGCAGAAGCAATCCATCCAGCATGTCGACCCATAACCTCAAGAATAAATACTTTTGTGGATGTTTTTGACATTGATGCAATATCCATTGCTGCTTCTTGAGTTGATACCGCTATATACTTTGCTACTGATCCAAATCCAGGGCAATTGTCTGTGACAGGGAGATCATTGTCTACGGTTTTTGGAATACCGATACATGTCACAGGAAACCCCATTTTTTTGCTAATTAATGAGACTTTATGAGCTGTATCCATAGAGTCATTGCCACCATTATAGAAAAAGTAACCGATATTATGAGCCTCAAAAACATCAATTAATCTCTTATACTCAATTCTATTCTCTTCAATTGTTTTTAATTTATATCTTGCTGACCCAAAGATGCCTCCTGGAGAGTATTTAAGGTTTTGAATAGTTCTGATTGATTCTCGATTTGTATCAATCATATCTTCTTGGAGCGCTCCGAGTATTCCATTTCTTCCGGCATAAACATTGGAAATAATCTTTTTATGTTTTCTTGCTGTCTCAATAACACCAGATGCAGTAGCGTTTATTACAGCAGTAACACCCCCAGATTGCGCATAAAAAGCATTCATTGGTTTCATAGCTCACCAAATTAATTGTTTGTAATCGCACCACAGCATAACTCAAAGTAAGTTAATCGTCATTGGTTTGTTTTAAATGATTGATTATTATTCCAAATACCATTAATTTCTGAATCAATAATATTAAAAACATTAAATGAGGCGAAGAAGGATATGCGAATTGTATTACTAGGTGCACCCGGTTCAGGAAAGGGTACACAGGCACAAAGGCTAATGAAGGATAAGGATATATGCCATATTTCAACAGGAGATATGCTGAGATCTGCAGTTGATGAAGGAACTTCATTTGGTTTGAAGGCGAAAAAAGTCATGGAATCAGGAAAACTGGTTTCAGATGATCTTATGATAGGTCTTATAAGCGAGCGATTATCTCTCAAGGATACATTAAATGGCTTTATTCTTGATGGATTCCCAAGAACCACAAAACAAGCAAAAGATTTAAAAGAATTATTACAACAAATGCGTATCCCTCTAGATTCTGCGCTTCTCATGGATATTGATTTTGAAATATTAATGAAACGTTTAGTTGGAAGAAGGACATGTTCAAAAACTGGGAAGTTATTGAATATTTATTTTTCTAGTAAAGAGGAGTTAGATGCCTGTAAAAATTTGGGTGGTGAATTGCTCAAGAGGAAAGATGATAATGAAGAAATAATTCGAAATAGACTCAAAGTTTATCGGGATCAAACAGAACCTTTAGTGGATTTTTATAAAAGTGAAAACAAATTAAAAGTGATAAATGCTGAAGGTAGCATGGATGAAGTTTATCAAAGTTTATTGGCTACTATTTAATTAAAATCTGAAAGTATTAAATTCAACCTTTTTTATTCTGTTAGCTCAAGAAATTTTTCTTCAGTCAGATTTTTTCGCCAACCTTTGATTAGCTTGGATTTATTTTTTGCCATTAAATAAAGCTTGATTTCTTTCTTTGTTGCAATGATTTCCGGAGCAATATTTAAACTTTTTGAAATTTTAGCTATAAACTTTTGCATCTCTGCCATTATTTTTTTTTGTTTTTCATTCATTTTATTTTCAGGTGGGTAATCTTCTGCAGAAATTCTAGATTTTTCTAATATTTTGATTACTTCATTTCCGTTTTTTTTAATAAATTTCTCTGAGATATTTTTAATATTAGAAAAATCATCACTAAGCTCTATCGAAGTTGATGCAATGTCAACAAGAGTTTTATCTCTGAGTATCCATTGCCTGGGGAGATTTTTTTCGATGGCTTTCTCTTCTCGCCATTTCAATAATAAATGTATAGCCTTTTTTGTTCGACCAGACAGATATTTAGCGCTTTTAATCCTATTTATTGCTTCGTTTGGGTCAAATTTATACAGATTGTAATTATTTAGAGACTTTGAATCTTCCTCTGCCCAGCTTATTCGATCCATTTTTTTGAGTTTTTCTAGAAGAATTGCATGCATCTCAAGAAGGAATTCAACATCCTCACGAGCATAACTTATCATTTCCTTGGAAAGTGGTCTTTTTTCCCAATTTGCTCGTGTTTGACTTTTTTTTAAAACTCTTCCACACAGTTTCTCCACCAGATTTGCGTAGCTTATTTGAGGTTCAAATCCAACCAACCCGGCAGCAATTTGTGTATCGAAGATTTTATTGGGAAGAAGATCGGAGTTTTGAAATATTACTTCCAGATCTTGTCTTGCCGAATGAAAAATGCACGAAGAATTAGAAATACTATTCCAAAATTCTTTCAGATTATCGTTAGAAATTGTATCAATGCAAAATATGGAAGATGGAGTAGCGATTTGAACTAAGCATAATTTTGCAAAATAGGTGCGCTCTCTCATAAATTCTGTATCAATTGCAATATATGATTGCTTCAAGATTTCACTATTTATTTTTTCGATCGATTCGCTTTTTTTTTGATTGATTTTATTCATGCGCTATCAAATTTCAGTTTTAATGGCAGGATATCATGAGAGTGTGGTTAAATTATCTATATAAGGAAAATAAAATTCATGACCAAATTAATAAAAAATTTTCTTGATATTGTAATGCTTAGGAAAGGCCCTGATATAATTCCATCTTCATGGTTAGTTTTTCTTGTATCACTTATTCTTCTGGTCATCTCATCATCAAGTGTTTTGATTCTGATTAATGATGACTCTACTCAAGAGCCATTAATAAATTTGACGGCATACGCAAGCGGGATTCTGTTTTATTGCTTTATAATTATTTTTTATGGTTATGCAAATCGCGCTCTACAATCAATTTCAGCGATTATTGCATGTGGATCTCTCATTACTATTACATTTGTGGTTGTATTTATTTTTTTTGCTCCTTTTCTTGGAGTTAACTTCGCTTCTGTCATTGCTGGATTGATAATGCTTTGGTCTATTCCAGTCGAAGGTCATATCATCGCGAGCACTATCAATAAAAAACGATTTTTTGGTATTTTGATAGCTCTATCAGCTTTATGTTTTCAATTCCTTATTCAAAACCAAATTCTGAATCAGAGTTAAAATAATGCATGTACATATATTAGGAGTTTGTGGAACTTTTATGGCTGGTTTGGCTTCAATAGCTAAATCACTTGGACATAAAGTTACAGGGAGTGATATAAATTTCTACCCACCAATGAGCGAGCAACTGAATAAACTTGGTATCAAAGTTTATGAAGATTACAGCTCATCTCAACTGAAAGATGAGCCTGACCAAGTCATCGTAGGTAATGTAATGACTCGAGGTCATGAGGTTATTGAAACTCTTCTCGAAAAAAATATTCCTTTTACATCGGGTCCGCAATGGTTATATGAGAATGTATTAAGAGAGAGATACGTAATTGCTGTTTCCGGAACTCATGGCAAGACAACCACTTCATCAATGTTATCCTGGATATTAGATGATAATGAATTAAATCCAAGCTATTTGATAGGCGGTGTTCCAGAAAATTTTGAAACGTCTTCAAGGCTTACAGAATCAAAATTTTTTGTTATTGAGGCAGATGAATATGACTCAGCTTTTTTTGATAAGAGACCTAAATTTATTCACTACCATCCAGAAATAAACATAATCAATAATTTAGAATTTGATCATATTGATATTTACAAGGATTTAGATGAGATTTTATGTCAATTCCATCAGCTTATGAGAATTATGCCAAGAAATGGAAAACTGATAATTAATGGTGATGATAAAAATATACAAGAGTTAATTAAACGAGGATATTGGTCTGAAATTGAATCTTTTGGCTATCAAGATAAATGTGATTGGAGAGCTAAACTTAAGAAAAAAAATAATTTAGAGGTATCTTACAAATCTTCGTATAACTTAAAAAAAGAATGGAAACTTGACGGTGAATATAATGTTGAAAATGCTCTTGGTGCAATTGCCGCTGCCAATATGATTGGCATTTCTCCTAATGATTCTCTTCAATCATTGACAAAATTTGCAGGGGTTAAACGTCGTTTTGAGTTAGTAGGCAATTTCTCAGATATTATTATTTACGATGATTTTGCACATCATCCAACATCAATCAATAAAACAATCAAAGAAATTATAAAACTATATCCAAATAATAATATTTCTGTCTCAATTGAGATGCGATCAAATACAATGAAATCTGGAGTTCATAACCAGAGACTGTTGCAAGAATTATCAGATTTAAATTTAGATTTCATTAATTTTTTATCCAATAAAGAGGTTGGAAAAAAAATTGAAGGAAGCACCTTGTTTGTAAATAAATTAATGCGAGTTTTCCATGACTCTGACGAGCTAGCATTATCAATCGATTCAAAATTATTCGAGGGTAGCGTTCATGTATTTCTTAGCAATGGCGATTTTTTGGGCGCGAAAGAAAAGCTTTTGACTTATTTGAGCTAAAATATAATCAACGAAAACTCAATTTTTTAAGTCTTTGAAAACTTTTTCAGCAGCCGCTATCGTTATATCAATTTCATCTTCAGAATGTTCTGATGACATAAAACCAGCTTCATATGCGGATGGAGCAAAATATATATCTTCCACAAGCATCGCATGAAAAAACTTTTTAAATAATTCGGTATTCGTATTAACTATGTCATCAAAATTTTTAATTGGACCATTTTCACTGAAAGAGAAGCCAAACATCCCTCCTGCATAAGTAAATTCAAAAGGAAGGCAATTTTTTTTAGCAATACTCTTTATTTCTGTCATTAATTTCATTGATTTTTTGTCTAATTCTTCGTAGAAATCCTTTCTTTCTAAATATTCTAATGTAGTTAGACCGGCTTGCATGGCAATTGGGTTGCCGGAAAGTGTTCCTGCCTGATAAACCGGCCCTTCTGGAGAGAGGTGAGACATAATTTCCTTTCTACCTCCAAATGCAGCTGCAGGAAGTCCCCCTCCGATAATTTTACCGAGCGTGGTTAGATCTGGTTCGATATTATATATTGATTGAGCTCCTCCTTTTGCAACCCTAAACCCAGTCATTACTTCGTCAAAGATTAAAAGCGAATCATTTGCCTTGCATCTATCTTGAAGTAGCTCAAGGAATCCTGGTATCGGTTTGATCATATTCATATTGCCGGCAATTGGTTCAACGATCACTGCAGCTATTTCTCTTCCATGAGATTGAAAAGCCTGATTTACAGCGTCAATATCATTATAACGAAGCGTAAGTGTATGTTTTGCTAGTGACTTAGGGATCCCTGGTGAGCTGGGCTGACCATGAGTAAGTGCTCCAGAACCGGCCTTTATTAAAAGAGAGTCGACATGCCCATGATAACAACCTTCAAATTTTATTATGAGATCTCTTTTTGTGAAGCCGCGAGCTAATCTAATCGCACTCATGGTCGCTTCTGTTCCAGTACTAACCATTCTTAAGCGTTGCATTGAGGGTATAAATTCTCTTACTTTTTTAGCAAGTTTTGTTTCAATAATCGTTGGTGCGCCAAAACTCAATCCGTTTTGGATTGCATCTTGAATTGATTTTATTACAGGTGGATATGAGTGACCAAGTATCATGGGTCCCCATGACCCAACGTAGTCTATCATTTTTCTGTTATCTTCTGTAGTAATCCATGCACCTCTGGCAGACCGAAAAAATAACGGATCACCGCCAACACCAGAAAAAGATCTTGCTGGCGAGTTCACACCACCAGCGATTACTCTTTTTGCATCCAAAAATAGATCCACGAACATTTACCTTATATTTATCTGATCAGTATATTAAGTCTCTAACTCACATCATGAGTCTATCCAAACTACATCTGAATTAATGGTGCCATTTCTGCTTAATTCAATTCTTCGATATGCTGGTGGAAGCACATCTAATTCAAACTTCTTTTTTCTAGGTTTGAATTGCTTGCAGGTTGACGGTGTTCCATAAATACTAATGTTATTTATATTTGAATTAAATTCCTGGTGAATATGACCGAAAAATATACCTTTTATATTTTTATATTTCTCAATCATTTCAAAAAACTCTTCCTTATTCTCCAAACCAATGTCATCAATCCATTTACTGTTTATAAGCACTGGCTGATGATGAAGGCATATAATTATATTTTTTTTGCAATGTTCCTCAATATGCGTTTTTAATGTCGATAATTCATTGGAATTTAAAAATCCACTAGGATTTTCTTTTAGGGACGTATCTAAACCAATAAACACCCAATCCGAAATTATTTGTAATCTAGATGAAATATTTTGAGATAAACAGGTTATTAAATTTTCTTTACAGTCATGATTTCCTGGTATACACAGAACTGGTATTTTCAATGAGATAAATTCATTGAATGCATTGTTATAGGACTCAATGGAACCATCGTTGGATATATCTCCGGTTACGATCAATGCATCAGGTTTCCAATTAGATTTTTTTATATTGGTTAATACTTCATTATACGAATCGAATGGATTTACTTCTTTGTATAAAGATTCCTTAGATTTAGACAGGTGCATATCTGTAATATGCACCAGCTTTATTTTTTCAGAACTTTCCATTCTGTTTGCAGGATATTAAAAACTGAGGAACGAATCAGTTGATCGTATTGATTTTAATATCGATAGTATTCAGGTTTGAAAGGACCTTCCTTTTCAACACCAATATAATCTGCCTGTTCTTTTGTAAGTTTTGTCATAACACCACCAAAACCCTCGACCATATATTGAGCGACTTCTTCATCAAGATGTTTTGGCAATACCTCTACTTTAAGCATCTTATTTTGAGTTTCTGTATCTTGATTGGCGAATTCACGTTTGAAGAGCTCTATTTGAGCAAGAACTTGATTTGCAAAAGATCCATCCATTATTCGACTTGGGTGTCCCGTAGCATTGCCCAGGTTAACTAATCTACCTTCAGCGAGTAATAAAAGATGATCATTTTTTTCTTGATCGCGATAGATTTTGTGAACTTGAGGCTTAATCTCTTCCCACTCCCAGTTTTCTCTCATAAATGGAGTATCGATTTCATTATCAAAGTGACCAATGTTGCAAACAACACATCCGCTCTTAAGAGAGCTAAGTACTTCTGAGTCACAAACATTATAGTTACCTGTGCTGGTGACGAGCATATCGGTGTTGGATAATAATTCTTTATTCGCACCTTTTGATACATCACCTTCATTGTAAATTGAAACAACTTCGAAACCATCTAGGCAAGCCTGCATGGCGCAGATTGGATCAATTTCAGTCACCTTAACGATCATACCTTCTTGATGAAGAGATTGAGCTGAACCTTTCCCTACATCGCCATAGCCAACAACAATCGCTTTCTTCCCTGAAAGGAGGTGATCAGTTGCACGTTTTATAGCATCATTTAAACTATGACGGCAACCGTACTTATTATCACATTTAGATTTAGTCACTGAGTCATTTACATTTATAGCAGGAACTTTGAGCTCACCTGTCTCTAGCATCTCATAAAGTCGATGGACGCCTGTAGTTGTCTCTTCTGTTATGCCATGAACGGAATCCAAAACCTCTGGGTATTTTGTATGCAGCAATGCAGTCAAATCACCACCATCATCAAGTATCATATTGGCATTCCAGGGGATACCATCTTTGAGGACTTGTTGTTCTAGGCACCACTCATATTCTTCCTCTGTTTCTCCCTTCCATGCGAAGACAGGAGTACCATTAGCAGCGACTGCCGCCGCAGCATGATCTTGCGTTGAAAATATATTGCATGATGTCCAGCGAACTTCCGCTCCCAATGATTCTAAAGTTTCAATTAAGACTGCTGTCTGGATGGTCATATGAATACAACCAAGAATCCTGGCACCAGAGAGAGGTTGTTGAGATTTATATTTTTCCCGCAGTGATATTAATGCAGGCATTTCTGACTCAGCTATTGTAATTTCTTTTCTGCCCCAGTCAGCTAGGCTAATATCAGCCACCTTATAATCATTTTCTTTTTTTCTTATATCAACAGCTTGGTTAGCCATGCCATTCTCCTCTTATACAAAATTTAAGCATTAGTTTGAATATGTTGAGTCAAATATTGAAATTTAAAGTAGTTCTTTATTATTTATTTTAGATATTTTTTTAATGCTTGAGCCTTATCCGTTCTCTCCCAACTTAAATCAATATCAGTCCTTCCAAAATGTCCGTATGCGGCTGTTGGAAGATAGATAGGTTTTTTAAGATCTAACATCTCAATTAGATTTTTAGGTCTTAAATCAAATTTTGTTTCAACAATATTAATTATTTCATCTTTTGAAATTTTTTCACTATTAAAAGTTTCAACATGAATTGATGTAGGTTTAGCGACCCCGATAGCATATGAAACTTGAATTTCACAGTAGTCAGCTAAACCTGCAGCAACAATATTTTTTGCTACATATCTTGATGCATATGCTGCAGACCTATCAACCTTTGAGGGATCCTTTCCAGAAAATGCGCCTCCACCGTGTCTAGCCATTCCACCATAAGTATCAACAATAATCTTTCTTCCTGTTAGACCACAATCACCTACGGGCCCTCCGATAACAAATTTACCAGTTGGATTGATAAAAATGTCTGTTGAATCTAGTAACCATTCTTCTGGCACAATGGGTTTAATTATCTTACTCATAACTTCAGACTTAATTTCTTCTTGAGAGACATCTTCATCATGCTGAGTAGAGAGAACTATTGCAGATAATCCTTCTATTTTCTTGCCATTATCTGAATATATAACACTAACTTGACTTTTTGCATCAGGACGTAGCCAGTTGATTTCGCCGCTTTTCATTACATCTGCTTGTTGCTTTACAAGTCGATGTGATAGATCTATGGGTAAGGGCATTAATGAATCAGTTTCATTGCAAGCGTAGCCAAACATCAAGCCTTGATCTCCAGCTCCTTGCTCCAAATTTTCACCTTCCCCTTCAGTTACCCCTTGAGATATATCAGGAGATTGTTCCGAAATTAGATTGGTGAATTCGCAGTTATCTCCATTAAATCCATAGTCATCATTATCATAACCAATCTCTTTGATTGTTTTCCTTACAACGGATTCGAGATCAGGGCTACCCTTGGATGTTATTTCTCCCGCAATATAAACCATATTGTTTTTGATCATAGTTTCACATGCAACTCTACTATCAGCATCTAATTCAAGATATGCATCAAGTACCGCATCTGATATTTGGTCGCACACTTTATCAGGATGACCTGCAGAGACTGATTCTGATGTAAAAAGATAGGATTGACTCATAAGTACCTCATATTTATTTTTTTATTGATCACTTTAAATTTTTTATTAATTATGAATGATGAATACAAATCTTTAATCTGTATAATCTAACCAAACTAATCTATAATTAGTTAGTAAGACAAATACCATTTATATATTCTTAAGACTTAAGCTAAAAAATAATAAAAAAAGAATGATTAAGTTTATTAACCCTCTGATATTAAGTTATCAACTGTGGATTTTCCATAATTAATATGAAAAATAATAATATTAATGAACCTTATCATCGCCAATTGCTAGCTAATGCAATCAGGGCTCTCAGTATGGATGCCGTTCAAAAAGCCAATTCAGGCCATCCAGGTATGCCAATGGGAATGGCGGATATTGCAGAGGTTCTCTGGAATGATTATTTAAAGCACAATCCAAATAATCCAGGATGGGCAGATCGAGATCGATTTGTTTTATCCAATGGCCACGGCTCAATGCTTTTATATAGCTTGCTTCATTTAACTGGTTACCCTTTAAGTATTGAGCAAATAAAAAATTTTAGGCAGTTCAATCAAATTACAGCGGGTCATCCAGAAAGAGAACCTGAAATTGGAATAGAGACCACAACAGGCCCCTTAGGTCAGGGTATAACAAATGCTGTCGGTATGGCTTTATCAGAGAAAATTTTATCAGAAACCTTCAATAAACAAGATCTTGAGATTGTAGATCATAAAACTTGGGTTTTTGTGGGCGATGGGTGCCTAATGGAAGGAATTTCTCATGAAGCATGCTCGCTGGCAGGTACGTGGGGTCTTGGAAAATTGATATGTTTTTATGACGATAATGGAATTTCAATTGATGGCGAGATAAGTGGATGGTTTACTGATGATACATCTAAACGTTTTGAATCATATGGATGGCAAGTAATTGACGATATCGATGGCCATAATTCTGCAGATATCTCAAATGCAATCCAAGCTGCCATTGATGAAAAAACTAAACCATCATTAATTCGATGCAAAACTCAAATAGGGTTTGGATCTCCAAACAAAGCTGGGACTGCAAGTAGTCATGGTGCCCCACTAGGAGAAGAAGAAATACAAAAAACAAAGAAAGAATTGGACTGGAATTATCCAGAATTTGAAATACCTAGTGATATTTATGATGCATGGAATGCCACTGAAGAAGGAAAACTCGTCGAACAATCCTGGCTAGAATTATTGAAGGAGTATTCAGATAAATTTCCTGATCTTTCTTTGGAGTTTAATAGGAGGATGAATGGAGATCTTCCCAATGATTGGAAGATAGCTTCTAAAGCAGCAATTGAAGAGGTAAATCAAAAGTCAATAGATCTTGCAACAAGGCAATCATCTCTTTTAGCTCTCAATAAATTGGCTCCATTTTTACCAGAAATGGTAGGCGGATCAGCTGACCTAACAGGCTCAAACTTAACCAAACATGACACTTCATCTGTCTATGATGAATCGAACAAAAGCGGTAATTATATTTATTATGGTGTTAGAGAGTTTGGAATGTCAGCTATAGGTAATGGCATGACACTTCATGGCGGAGTTATTCCTTACTCAGGAACTTTTCTAACGTTTTCTGATTATGCAAGAAATGCTCTTAGAATGGCTGCATTAATGAAAATAAAAAATATTTTTGTTTATACTCATGATTCTATTGGTCTAGGTGAGGACGGTCCAACACACCAACCAATAGAGCATGTAGCAAGCTTGAGAATAATGCCTAATATGCATGTTTGGCGACCCTGTGATGCGGTTGAAACAATTGCTTCTTGGTGCCATGCCATTGAAAATAATAGCGGACCTTCAAGCCTAGTTCTAACCCGCCAAAAACTTGAACACCAAGAGAGAACTCAAAGTCAAATTCAGGCGATCTCAAAGGGTGGTTATATATTAAAAGATTCTGAGAAGACACCAGAAATAATTCTTATTGCAACTGGATCAGAGGTCGGTATTACGATGGGGGCAGCGAGAATGCTGGAATTGGAAAATATATCAGTGAGAGTTGTTTCAATGCCTTGTGCCGAGTTATTTGATATGCAAGAAGATAATTATAAACTTTCCGTACTTCCAGAAACTGTAAAATGTCGTTTAGCGATTGAGGCCGGTGTTACCAATTATTGGTGGCAGTATGTTGGTTCATCAGGTGATGTTATTGGGATAGATACATTTGGATTATCAGCACCTGCAGACGAATTATTTGAATATTTTGGCTTCAGCTCGAATAATATTTATGAAAGATCCAAATCTCTTATTGAAAAGAATAAGAATTAGGAACTACAAACCAACGCAAATAATTGATTAGGAGATTCTGTTGACAATAAAGGTAGCAATTAATGGTTTTGGAAGAATCGGAAGAAATGTTGTCAGAGCACTTTACGAATCGGATAAAAGATCTGAGATAGAAATTATTGCTATCAATGGGAGAGGGGAGCCTCAAGCAAAAACTCATCTCTTTAAATATGATAGTGCTCATGGAAGATTTCCTGGAGAGGTTTTCTGTGATGGCGAGTCAATTATCATTAATGGCGATAAAATAATGATGTTATATGATAGAGATCCCGCCAACTTAAGATGGGGAGACATGGAAATAGATATAGTCTTAGAATGCACAGGAGCATTTAGAGATTATGAAAGTGCATCAAAACACATTAATGCAGGCGCTAAGCAAGTCCTAATTTCTGCACCAGGAACAGAAATGGATGCCACTATTGTGTTTGGCGTAAATCATGATATTTTGGAAAAGAGTCATAAAATTGTTTCTAATGCCTCATGCACGACAAATTGTCTTGCACCGTTGGTGAAACCTCTTCATGAGAGTATCGGTATTAAACATGGTTCGATGACTACAATTCATTCTTACACTAATGATCAAGTGCTCACTGATGCTTTTCATAATGATCCTCGTCGTGCGCGATCAGCTACTATGTCCCAAGTTCCAACAAAAACAGGAGCGGCGAAAGGCTTAGGTCTTGTTTTGCCTGAATTAGATGGTCGACTAGACGGATTCTCAATGCGGGTTCCAACGGTAAATGTATCTGCTGTTGATCTGAGTTTTGTTCCTGAAAAAAATACAAATATAGATGAAATTAATCAAATTATGCTAAATGCCAGTAAAAATGAACTCAAAGATATTTTGGGTTATTGCGATGAGCCATTAGTTTCTATTGATTTTAATCATCATTCTGCATCTGGAATCTATGATTCTACACTAACAAAAGTAATGCACGGTTCTTTTGTGAAAGTGATTGCTTGGTATGATAACGAATGGGGTTTTTCTCATAGGATGCTTGATACCGCAATTGCAATGGCTAAGACACAATAGTCTTCAATGGTTATCTAGATAAAATGAAGCATGGAATGATCTCATGTTAAAAATGAATGAGATAGATCTCTCAGGAAAGCGAGTTTTAATAAGAGTTGATTTAAATGTCCCAATGTCCAATGGGATAATTGAAAATGACAGCAGAATTAAAGCTACTATACCCACCATTAAGCTAGCTCTTCAATCAAATTGTTCAATTATTTTAATGTCACATATGGGAAGACCGAGAGAAGGGGTATTTGAAGAAGATTTTTCTCTTAATTTAGTGGCAGAGAATTTATCTTCTGCTTTAAGAAGAGAAGTTCGTTTTATTTCAAATTGGGATAATAACTTTGATATTAATAACGGTGATATTGTTTTAATGGAGAATGTAAGGTTCTTGAAAGGTGAAAAAAACAATGATCCTGACCTCTCTAAAAAAATGGGAGAACTTTGTGATATTTTTGTTATGGATGCTTTTGCATCAGCGCATCGATCCCATGCTAGTACATGCGGTGTTATAGAATTTGCAAAAATTGCTTGTATTGGTCCTCTTTTTTCTTACGAATTAGAATCTCTGCAACGTATATTTAGTAATCCAAAAAGACCTCTTCTGGCTATTGTTGGAGGTTCAAAGATATCCACTAAACTTGAAGTCATTACTTCACTGGCAAAATCAGTGGATTACCTTATCCTTGGAGGCGGAATTGCTAATACTATCTTGAAGGCCATGGGATATGAGATTGGTTCATCACTTTATGAGGAATCCATGCTTGTGACCGCAAAATTATTATCTGAAGACACCGCAAATAATTGTGTCATTCCAGAAATTTTTGATGTTCTTGTTGCGAGGAAATTTAGTGTTGAAAGCAAAGCGATTTTAAAAAATATTGAAGATGTATCAAAGGATGATCTAATACTTGATATTGGGCCGAAAACGGTAAAAAAATACGAAGCAATAATAGAAAAAGCTGCAACCATTATTTGGAATGGGCCGGTTGGTGTATTTGAATTCGATGAATTCAGTCAAGGAACAAAAAACATTACAAATGCAATTATGTGCAGCAATGGATACTCTGCAGCTGGCGGTGGCGATACCATTGCAGCGATTGATAAATTTGATGCTGCCGATGGAATCTCTTATATTTCAACCGGTGGGGGCGCATTTCTGGAATTTATAGAGAATAAAACCTTACCTTCAGCAAAAGCACTCGAGATTCATGGAGATAAGCTAGAAAAAGGTCCATGAATCGCTAATGTTAAACCTTTGTTTTGTACGTTAACGAAAAGTATATCTCCTTTTGGTGAAAAGCAGACACCACAAAGTTCAGAACTTGTGTATGCATTATCAGCAAAAATATACTGAGATCCATTTGGATTTATACCAATTAGTCCACAATAGTTATATGTATCCTCACATATAATAAGATCTCCCCATGGACTCATAATTATATTATCAGCGTGTTGAAGTAGGCTTTTTGAGGTTGACTCTGCTAATAATTTGATATGACCAGCAGCACCAATGAAATTTTCATTTGATTCCCTATTTATTCGATACTCAAAAACTTGACCCATTCTTTCTGAGCCGCCAATAGTTGCGGTTATGAAAACACTATTATCTGAGTAGCAAATACCTTCACCACGTGCGAATCTTGCAGCACCTTGATCAAACCCTCTTAATCTAAGATCATTCTTATCTGAATCTACGTTATCCAGATTGATCCATTTTGCTTCATGCCATTCTCCTTGATCAATTAATTGACTTGACCAATTTCTTGTATCCATTGATTTTCTTTTTGAAAAGCATAAAGCTTGAAGTTGACCACCAGCAGATAGATTGCTTTTTTCATTTGGAATAAATCGATACAAGAGACTTCGATGCTTATCTTCAGTTAAATAAATGATACCTGAGACAGGATCAACTGCTGCCGCCTCATGCTCAAATCTGCCCATATCTTTTAATGGAATTGGTTCTGAGATTTTATTACTAGAAGAATCAACTTCAAATATATACCCATGACGTTTTTCTCTTTTAATAACTGTTTCTCTTTCAAAACTTGTACCTGGATCTGTAAAACACTCTTCACAGCTGAGCCAACTTCCCCATGGAGTTGCTCCTCCAGCGCAATTATATTCGGTTCCACTCAAGCTCATATGCTGTCTAATTTTTGATCGAGTGATTGGATTATATTCAATCGTTGTCGTGCCTCCTGTGCCCGGTGTAATTTCTTTCCCTAAATCATAAACTAGATTTTTATCAATTTTGTCTAATAACTTGCTACTGTTACCGAAAGCGCTGTTACGAAAACTAGCAGGATGATTCTCATGATTACAAACAAGGTTTATATTGCCATTCTTATTCGGAAAAGCAGCCATTCCATCTGCTTGTCCTGGAGTGAGCAAACCATCGCTCATTACTTTTTTTTGCTCTGAAATAATGGTGTAATCAAACCCTTTTGGTAAGTCTAGAATTTTCTTCGGATCGGCCCTTAAAGGGCCAAATGGTGATTTACCTGCCGCATTAGATACAGAATTTTTAATCATTGTGCCAGCTAGAAAAGCTGCTTGAATAAATTGTCTTCGCTTCATAAGTTTAAATTTGAGGAATGAATTTTAAATGATCTGACATTATATATAAATATTTGATGAGATAAATATACTTATAGTGATTAATCATAGATATAATTGAGATTAAGTTAATAACACCAAAAATTGATTAGATAATATGAGCACAAATTCCTTTTTAGGCACAAAGTCATATATAGCAACTGATGATCTTAGGATCTCAGTTAACGCTGCCGTGAAATTAGAAAGACCAATTTTAGTTAAAGGTGAGCCAGGAACCGGCAAGACTCAATTAGCAATCGAAGTTGCAAAAGCATTAGAAAAACCTCTTTTTGAATGGCATATAAAATCTACTACAAAAGCTCAACAAGGTTTGTATGAGTATGATGCGGTCTCAAGACTCAGAGATTCTCAACTTGGTGATGAGAGGGTTCATGATATCTCCAATTATATCCTCAAGGGTAAAGTCTGGGACTCCTTTGATTCAGATATACAACCTGTTCTCCTTATTGATGAAATCGATAAAGCCGATATAGAATTTCCGAATGATCTTCTGAGAGAACTCGATCGCATGGAGTTTTATGTTTATGAAACTAAAGAATTGATAAAAGCAAAAAATCGCCCAATTATCATAATAACTAGTAATAATGAAAAAGAACTTCCTGATGCTTTTTTAAGGAGATGTTTTTTTCATTACATAAAATTCCCCGATAAAAATACAATGAAAAAAATTGTTGATGTGCATTTTCCAAAATTAAAAAAAATGCTACTAAAGGAGGCATTGGATACTTTTTACAGAGTTCGAGATGTTCCGGGGCTTAAGAAAAAGCCATCAACCTCAGAGCTTTTAGATTGGGTAAAATTACTATTAGCAGAGGATGTTCCTGCAGAAGCTCTGAGGAATACAGATAACAAAAAATCCATTCCTCCTTTTTATGGTGCCTTATTAAAGAATGAGCAAGATGTTCATCTTTTTGAGCAGCTTATTTTTATGGAATCAAGAAATCGTTAAATTATGCTCATAAAGTTCTTTTTTATGTTGAGGGCAGGTGGTCTTAAACCATCCATTACTGAATTACTTCATTTGTTGAGTGCAATGCAGAATAGCCTTGCAGAATTTAATGTAGAAAATTTTTATTATTTATCCAGATCAATAATGATAAAAGATGAATCTTTATACGATCGGTTTGATCAAATTTTTTCTGCACATTTTTCAGGTATTGAAAAAATTATAAATGAACTTTTTTCTGATGTTCCCGAAGAGTGGCTGAGGAAGCAGGCTGAGCTAATGTTAACTGAAGAAGAAAGAGCAAAAATTGAAGCTATGGGCGGTTTTGAAAAGCTTATTGAAACTCTAAAAAAGAGATTTGAAGAGCAAGAAGATCGTCATCAAGGAGGAAATAAATGGATAGGAACTGCAGGCACTTCTCCTTTTGGTGCATATGGTTATAATCCAGAAGGTATACGAATAGGCCAGGCTGGTTCGAGACACAGAAGTGCTATAAAAGTATGGGATAAAAGAGAATTTCGTAATCTAGATAATTCAGTTAGCTTGGGAACAAGAGGAATCAAAATAGCTCTCAGACAATTGAGAAAATTTGCTCGAGAGGGAATTGCTGATGAACTAGATGTTCAAGAAACAATTGATCGAACGGCTAAAAATGCAGGTCTTTTAGACCTTAAAATGGTTGCAGAAAAACACAATTCTATTAAAGTTTTGTTGTGTCTGGATGTTGGAGGTTCGATGGATGATCACGTCAGAGTTTGTGAGGAATTATTTTCTGCTGCGAGCAGTGAATTTAAGAATTTGGAGTATTTTTATTTTCATAATTTCCTTTACGAGAACTTATGGAAAGACAATAGAAGAAGACATAATGAGGTGATACCAGTGACTGAGATAATCAATAAATATGGATCAGAATATAAATTGATTTTTGTGGGAGATGCAACAATGAGCCCCTATGAAATCGCTTACCCAGGTGGAAGTATTGAGCACTGGAATGAAGAGCCTGGATCAGTCTGGATAAATAGGATGTTAAAATATTTTAAAAAATCAGTTTGGATCAATCCCGAACCAGAGAAAAATTGGAATTTTACACCATCTGTTAAGCTGACTTATGATCTTATGGAAGGGAGAATGTTCCCATTAACACTCGATGGGCTGTCTGGTGCAATTAAAGAGCTTCATTAGCAAAGTTAAATCAAGAAAATTGCTCCGAGACCAAGAAAAGAAATGTATCCAATAACATCTGTTATTGTTGTGAGCATTACCCCTCCTGCAAGTGCTGGATCTATCTTTAGTTTTCTGAGCATCAGTGGCAGGCTAAACCCTGCTATTGCGGCAATAACCAGATTTATTGACATCGCACCTGCAATCACTAGACCTATTAATAGTTCTTGAAACCATAAAAATGTTAGGCTTCCCACTACGATCGCCCATAGAATTCCATTAATTATTCCAACAAGTATTTCTTTTTTAAGAATACCTTTGGTGTTTGATTGATCAATATGTCCTAATGCTAGAGCACGTGTCATTATGGTAAGTGATTGTGTTCCTGCAACACCTCCCATGCTTGGCACAATTGGCATTAGAATGGCGAGTAGAACAATTTTATCAAGCGTAGTCTCAAAAATATCCACGACTGACGCTGCAAGAAATGCCGTAGCTAAATTAACTCCCAACCATATGGCTCTTTTTTTTGCGCTACTGGTGGCGGGTGAGAACAAATCTTCCTCTTCATCTAGGCCTGCTGCACTCATTAGTGAGTGTTCAGCCTCATCTCTGATGACATCTACAACATCATCAATAGTAATTCGACCAAGAAGTTTATTCTGATTATCAATAACAGGAGCAGACAGAAGATCTCTGTTCTCAAATTCCCAAACAACATTTTCTGAGGGGCTATCCACATTTATTGGATGTATTTTCTTCGACATAATTCTCGAAACAGGTGTTTCAGGATCCTCTGTAAGAAGTTTTGATAAGAGTAAAGCGCCTCTATACTCATTATTTCTGTTAACAACGAAGATTGAGTCAGTACTATTGGGAATTGAATTTTGATTTCTAAGATATTTCAATACCACTTCTACTGTTACATCTGGCCTAATAGTTAGGATATCAGTGTTCATTAGTCCACCGGCACTATTTTCATCATAAGACATTACTTGTTTAAGACGATCACGATCTTGATGATCCATCGATTTTATTACTTCCTGCATTAATGTTTCAGGAAGATCTGCTACCAGATCAGCCAGATCATCCAAAGCCATTCCTTCAACAGCAGTAATAAGTTCATTGGTATCCATTTTAGCTAAGAGACCGTCTCGCACTTCATCAGAAACCTCAACAAGAATCTCACCTTCAATTTTTTGATCTATCATTTCCCAGATAATCGCTCTTTCCTTCAAAGGCATTGATTCAATTAAGCGAGCTAATTCGGATGGATGAAGGTTATTTAATATATTTTTTGAAGCAACTATTTTACCGCTTACTAATCGATTCTTTAGTTTATTAAGATTTGACATATCACCACATTAATTATCAAAGTTTGAAGTCATGCCCGAGATAAACTTCTCGAACATTAGTATCTGAAAGAATCTCCTCTGGAGAACCTGAGGCAATTAGATCTCCATCATTGAGTATATAAGCTCGTTCACATATTCCGAGCGTTTCCCGAACATTATGATCTGTAATCAAGATTCCTATATTTTGATTTTTGAGTTGCGTAATAATTCTTTGTATATCTATTACTGAAATAGGATCCACTCCTGCAAATGGTTCATCCAACAAGATAAAATTTGGATTTGCAGCTAATGCTCTAGCAATCTCAACTCTTCTTCTTTCTCCGCCTGAAAGATTTATCCCCTGACTTTTTTTAACATGGCCAATATGCAATTCTTCTAGAAGTTGATCCAATTTTTGTTGTCGCTCGATATGACTCATTTGGGTTTGATATTCTAGAATAGCAAGAATATTTTCCTCTACAGTAAGTTTACGAAAAATAGATGCTTCTTGCGGCAAGTAACCTAGACCTAAATTTGCACGTTGATGCATATTTAATTCGGTAATATTTTTATCATCAAGATAAACAGAACCTCTATCCGCCATGACTAAACCAACAATAATATAGAATGCTGTTGTTTTTCCGGCTCCATTAGGACCCAATAAACCTACAACTTCACCGCTGCTTATTTCAAATGAAATTTCCTTGATTACTTCTAGCAATTTATAGCTTTTTGAGATCTTTTTTGCTTTTAAGAGGCTCATGAATTTATTCATTCCTACTTATATTTGGGGTATAGGTGATTTTAACCTTTGGGTCACCTTTATTATCTGATTGAGCTTGAATAGACTGATTATCCAAGTTATATACAAGATAATCACTCGATATCTGATTTCCGTCCTCTTCGATTGAAACATTTCCGGAAAAATCAACTAACGATTTTTCGAAGTCATAATCAATGCGATTCGCTTTTGCGATAGTCTGAGTTTTCTTTCCTTCTCTTGTCATACTGAGTGTAGCTGGAACACCTCTGATTTTTACATTTTTAATCCGATGTTTTTTGAATTCGATATAAGCATAATCAGAATTGATGCTTCCATTTTCAATTTTAATTTCTATATTGCCTTCGAATTTCCAAATGCTATTCTCAAAGTCTAATTTGCTTGATTCACCATAATCAGCATAAATACTGATATCACCTTGACTGATATTGATTTTTTCAAAAGTTAAGGTTGATTGGTCTCCAATGTAACCTGTAGATTCCGCATTAATATTGATGGGAAGTTCAGAAGAGTTAATCTGGGAAAAAATCTTTATACAAGACATCAGGCTTATAAAAATTATCAATAATTTAAATATTTTGTTAATTTCGCCTTTTTTTTTCATCGGTCCGCTCGAGATTATATTTTTCATATCTTATTTGAGATTATTGAATATTCTTTTGTAAAAATTTACCTTTAATTTTAGATTTTAATTCCAGTCTGTCCTCATTAAGAATAGCCATCATTCCTTCAGCAGAAAGATTATTACCATCTATGTTAATGGTTACCATTTTTTCAGTTTTAATTAAATATCTTTGTGGATCAACTTCTAATTGATCTGTTAGGACAATTGTTTCTTGTGACGATTCTTTCAAGGTAGAAGCTTTAACGTTACCTTCTAAAAGAAAAAAGTCTTCGTTGGCAATTTTTATTGCCTTGTCGGAAGTGATAATCCACGATATTTTTGATTGAGGTGAATAAGATATTTTTACATCATAAAAATTAATTATATTAGTTGATTCTTGTTCTGCGTATTTAGCATCCATAGTGAATAGATGTATACCGGATCTATCAGTACTGATTATTTTAGAGGATTTTAGATAGAATTTGTTTTCTATTTTTCTTTTCTCATCGATCATTATCGATTCTTTAGTTTCAAAAGATTTATTTAAAGACCATGCACTTATTGAAAGAATGATTAAAAATACGAAATTTATATTCTGTTTAACAAGGTTAATCATATTTTTATTTCTGGTTAATTATTAAATCTGTAATCTCTCTGATAGCACCATTCCCACCTGAATTTTTTGTGGTATAAGCACATATTTTTTTGATACTCTCTCTTGCATTAGAAACAGCAATCGGAAAACCTACTATCTCTAATATATCTTTATCCGACATATCGTCTCCAACGAAAGCACAATCGGAGAGAGTGAAGTTATATTCACTTACTTTTTTTTGGAAGATAGGCTTTTTTTCTCTACAACCAAGAAAAAAATCTGTGATACCTAGCTCTTGCATTCTTTTTTTTGTAGCGGTTGAGTCTCTTCCACTGATAACTAAAATTTTAATACCATGATCTATTAGCTGCCTTATGCCCTGACCATCCTGTGTATGAAAAACTTTTGATTCTTTTCCTTCTTCACTGATATAAATTTTTCCATCAGTAAATACACCATCAACATCAAAGCCGATAAGTTTAATATCTCTAATTTTATTTATCATGACAAATTCATCTCATAATTCCCGCTTCTAATAGATCGTGAATATTAAGTGCTCCTAATAAAACCTTATTATCATCTGTAATTATCATGTGAGTTATTTTGTTTTTTTTAAGTAATTTCATGGCATCAATTGCTAATGTATCTCTTGGAGAGTGGATGAAGTTCTTACTCATAACATCTTCCATTATTGTTTCGTGAACATTTACTTTTCTATCGAGAGCCCTTCGTAAATCACCATCTGTAAATATACCAAGAACTTTATTTTTCGAGTTTGTGATTGCAATCATGCCAAGGCTTTTTTTTGACATTTCCACCAAACCTTCACTGAGTGTTTTTTTTGGTTCAATTTTGGGCATTCTATCTCCAACATGCATTATTTCGTCAACTGTTAATAGCAAGCGCTTACCTAAGGAACCGCTTGGATGTGAAATTGCAAAATCTTTAGATGAGAAATTTCGACATTCAGTTAATGTTGCTGCTAATGCATCACCTATTGCCAAACTTGCCGTAGTGCTCGCAGTTGGCGCCAAATTAAGAGGACATGCCTCTTTGTGAATTTCAGCCAAAATATGTATAGCTGACGCTAGCGCCAATGAGGATTTATCATTGCCTGTTATAGAAATAATACTAACATTCATTTTCTTTAAGGATGGAAGCAGTGTAAGTAGTTCCTTTGTTTCCCCAGAATATGAGATTGCAAGCATAATATCTGACTTTGAGATCATACCCAAATCACCGTGACTGGCATCAGTTGCATTTATGTAAAATGAAGATGTGCCTGTGCTTGATAACGTGGCTGAAATTTTTCTTGCTATATGTCCAGATTTTCCAACGCCAAGTGTTATCACTTTACCTTTATTAGACAGAATCATATCGCAAGCATCGCAAAATGATTGATCCAACGAGTTAGCCACCCCTCTAATTGCGTCAGACTCGATCAGCATGACTTCTTTCGCGAATTCAATTTTTTTCTTATTATTCATTTTCTTCATTGATATATTTCTATCTGGATTGGAATGATTAATTATTATAAATAATATATCCGATATAACTTAGGAATATTAATAATAACAAAAAACCCTCTATTCTTTTGATTTGCTTGTTATTTCGAAAAGTTATAGCAGATACGATTATTGTTAGCATTAACATGAGAAAAAAATGAACTGTGAGTGTATTTTCTGGAAGGATAGCAGGACTGATTGAGGACGCGACACCAATTACAGCCAACAGATTAAATATATTTGATCCAATAATATTTCCAACAGCTAATCCATGCTGACCTTTTATTGCACTTGTGATAGATACACTAAGTTCAGGCAAGCTAGTTCCTATTGCAACTATTGTGATTCCAATGACCGTTTCAGAGATATTAAGAATTGTGGCAATTTCAATCGCATTATTAACAACCATATCCGCCCCATAAAACAAAAGAAATAGACCAAAAATTAAACAAAAAACTGAATTCGCAAAAGAATGGTGAGCCGAAGAATCTAATGATTCTTGATCCACATAATTTTTTGTTGCGTGATTATCTTTTGATAATTCCAGACTGAATCTCAGTAGCCAAAGCATAATTATTGAAAAACCAATTAAGATAATAAATCCTTCAGATTGAGAAATGAAATTATCCAGAAACGGAATAATCATCAAAATCGTTATAATTAGGAGATTTTTTATTAATTTTTTTAAAACTAAAGAATCCATAGGTACTGCCTTAACTATAGCCATAGACCCTAGAACAAGAGCTATATTCGCGGTATTTGATCCAATGGCATTCCCAACGGCTAAATTCGACTCATTGCTCATTGCTGCAACAATAGATACTAAGATCTCTGGTGCAGAAGTTGCAAATGCTACAATTGTTAAACCAATTACAATCATTGGGATTTTAAGGATTTTAGCAATCGAGGTTGAGCCTTCTACAAAGAAATCAGACCCAAGGATTAATAAATATATCCCAATTGAAAGTAAAATAAGAGATGTGATCATAAATTTAGTATTATTGAAATTGATTGAACATATAAGATAGTTATGAAGCATGCATATAATAGCAAAATACTAAATTTATTGCGGTTACAATAGAATTTTTTTGACCTTGTAATAGAATATCAAACCTAAAGGATAGTTTTATAAATGAAAAAAGATCAAATATTACGAATATTAGAAGAAGCTTTGGTTGACGCTAAAGTTGTTGTCAAAAGTGATGATGAAACACACTTTGAAGCGATAATTGTTAGCGATCAGTTTGAAGGAAAATCGCGTATTGCAAGACATCAACTAGTGTACGGATGTCTTGGAGACGCTGTAGGAAATGAAATACATGCTTTGTCAATCAAAGTATATACAAACAATGAGTGGAAAGATCAGAGCTAGATTATGCATAAACTCAAAATCACAGGTGGAAAAAGATTAATTGGAGAGATAAAAATATCTGGTGCCAAAAATTCAGCTCTACCAATTCTTGCAGCAAGTTTACTTTCATCAAAAAATATCACTTTAACTAATGTTCCTCAGTTGAAAGATATCTCCACTATGCTTACTTTACTCCAGAGTATGGGTGTTGAAGTAATTTTTGATGAAAAGATGCGTCTGATATTGAATGCAAAAGAAATAAAAACTTTTATTGCGCCATACGATCTTGTTAAAACTATGAGGGCTTCTATCTTGGTTTTAGGGCCGCTCCTATCGCGATTTGGAGAAGCTGAAGTTTCACTTCCTGGAGGTTGCGCCATTGGAGCGAGGCCTGTCAACCTTCATATAGAGGGATTAAGAGCTATGGGAGCAGATATACAAGTAAAGAATGGATATATCATGGCAAATGCGAAAAAGCTTTATGGCGCTGATTACTATTTTCCTGAAATTAGTGTGACAGGAACAGAAAATATAATGATGGCGGCTGTTTTTGCAGAAGGAAAGACGGTCATTGGTAACGCCGCAAAAGAACCCGAGATATCTGATCTAGCTGATTTCCTTAGATCAATGGGGGCAGAAATAGAAGGTGATGGAACCGACGAAATCATAGTTTCTGGTGTAAAAAAATTACAAGAGTCGTCTCATGAGGTGCTTCCAGATCGAATTGAAACGGGCACATATCTTGCTGCTGTAGCAATCACTGGAGGTAGGGTGTTACTTAAAAATACTTCTTCTAAATTTTTAGAAAGTGTCATAGAAAAATTCAAGCTTGCTGGCGCAGATATTCAAACAGGAAATGATTGGATATCTCTTGATATGCATGAAAAAAAACTCAAAGCCGTTAACTTCGAAACTACTCCATATCCAGGTTTTCCAACAGATATGCAGGCTCAGTTTTGTGCATTAAATACAGTAGCAGATGGAGAGGCTGAAATGAGAGAAACAATATTCGAGAATAGATTTCAACATGTGGTTGAACTCCATAGAATGGGCGCTAATATCAATATTAAAGGAAATACCGCTAGAAGCGTGGGAGTGCCAAAGCTAAAAGCAGCACCTGTTATGGCAACAGATTTAAGAGCCTCTGCAGGATTAATCATCGCCGCACTTGCAGCAGATGGCGAAACTGTAATTGACCGTATTTATCACATTGATAGAGGCTATGAAAGAATTGAGGAAAAATTAAAACAATTGGGCGCAATTATCTCTCGAGATAGCTCATAAACTTCAGATTTTTGCACAATATTGTCTAGCTTAATGCATATATCAAAGTGTATAATGTCTTCGATAACCACTATTTTATAAATACCAACTTAAAATATAAAAATAATCTTAACAATAAAAGTAATGATCCTTTCTTCTGATCTTGAAAGTTAATTTATGTGACTCAAGATATAGAACTATGATATTTGATTTTTTTGAGGAAAAAGATGTCAGAAAAAATTGATAAAAATAAAAGACATTTTTTAGGAGCAGCAACAGCAGCTACCGGTATCGTCGGATTTGGTTTTGCCGCTGTTCCATTTTTATCATCATTAAAACCAAGTGCCAGAGCACGCGCTCTAGGAGCTCCTGTAGAAGTGCCTCTCTCTTCTTTAGAGCCAGGTGAAATGATTAGAGTTGTATGGAGAGGGAAGCTTGTATATGTCTTGAGAAGAACAAATGAAATGTTATCAAGGCTTGCAGGTCTTACCGATTTACTAAGAGATCCAGATTCATTGGAGCCAGATATACAACCTGAGTTTGCAATCAATGAGCATCGATCTTTAAATCCAGAATATCTGGTTGTTGAAGGTGCATGCACTCATCTCGGTTGTGCTCCCTTACCTCAATTTGAGGTAACACCCTCTGATGATTGGTTTGGTGGATTCTTTTGTCCATGTCATGGGTCAAAATTTGATTTATCTGGGCGAGTCTATAAGGGTGTTCCTGCTCCGACTAATCTTAAAGTCCCTCCATATAGTTTTACACAGTCAGATGTAATTACCATTGGTATCAATCCTAGTGAAGTATGATGAAAGATAAAAAACAAAATGAAAACAGCGGGAAAATATTATCTTGGATAGACGCAAGATTTCCATATTCAGAAACTATGAGAGAGCATATTACTGAATATTATGCTTCGAAGAACTTTAATATCTGGTATGTTTTCGGCGTATTAGCAATGGTTGTGCTCGTTATTCAGCTATTAACTGGTATCTTTTTGACAATGAACTACAAACCATCTTCAGCAGAAGCATTTTCATCTGTTGAATACATCATGAGAGATGTTGAATGGGGGTGGCTAATCAGATACATGCACTCTACAGGTGCTTCATTTTTCTTTGTTGTGGTTTATTTGCATATGTTTCGGGCTATGTTATACGGATCTTATAAAAAGCCTCGAGAACTAATCTGGATAATAGGAATGTTAATTTTTATTGTCTTGATGGCTGAAGCATTCGCAGGCTATCTTCTCCCTTGGGGTCAAATGTCTTATTGGGGCGCTCAAGTAATTATTTCTATATTTGGTGCAATACCATTCGTCGGTGAGGCATTGGTTGAGATTATTCGAGGAGATTACTCTATCTCAGATATCACTCTCAATCGCTTCTTCGCGCTTCATGTCATTGCGCTTCCATTAGCACTGATTGCTTTAATTTTTGTGCATATCGTAGCTCTACATGAAGTTGGTTCAAATAATCCAGATGGGATTGAGATAAAAGATCATAAAAATGAAGACGGCATTCCTGTGGATGGAGTTGCTTTTCATCCATATCATACAAGCAAAGATCTCGTAGCAATAATTGCGTTTTTAATGATATTCTCTGTTGTCGTATTTTTTGCCCCTGATATGGGTGGGTACTTTTTAGAGTACGCTAATTTTGAGAAAGCAAATCCATCGGCAACACCAGAACACATTGCACCTGTATGGTACTTTACCCCATATTATGCAATATTGAGGGCAGTCCCAGATAAGCTTGGTGGCGCAATAGCGATGGGTTTATCTGTATTGCTTCCTTTGTTCCTTCCTTGGCTCGATCGCTCAAAAGTAAAATCTATTCGTTATCGTGGTTGGATTTATAAAACTTCTCTCTCCTTATTTGTAATTAGTTTTATATCTCTAGGGGTGCTCGGCGTCCTTCCTGCTGATGGTATTTATGTATCAATGGCAAGATTTTTTGGAATTCTTTATTTTGCCTTCTTTTTATTGATGCCTTATTACTCGGCTATTGATAAAACCAAACCAGTTCCATCAAGAGTCACTTGAGATGAAAATTAATAAATATATATTAATCATACTGGCAATGATCTGTTCTTTTAACTCAGGAATTTACGCAGCAACTCAGAAAACGCTTGAAAAAGCTAACAATGATTCTGGTGATGTAAGTTCACTGCAAAGGGGTGCTAGGAATTTTATGAATTATTGTTCCGGGTGTCATTCTGCTGAATATATTCGTTATGATGTAATCGGTGAAGATCTCGGTATTACTCAGTCTCAACTAAAGAAATATCTAATGTTTAATGCTCAGCAGTCTTTCGATACGATTAATACCTCAATGGAAATGGAAGATGCTGCAGGCTGGTTTGGTCAAGCCCCTCCTGATTTATCTCTTATGGCAAGGGCAAAAAGCACAGATTACGTATACACATTCCTGAAAAGTTTCTATATAGATAGTTCTAGCCCAACAGGTGTTGATAATAGTATTTTGGCAGGCACAAGTATGCCGAACGTTTTATGGGAGTTGCAGGGGCATCAAGAATATATTAATGATGAATCTGGCTCAGGGCGTCTTGAAATAGCGATACCAGGAAAAATGTCGGAAGAAGACTTTAATTCTTTCTTGCGTGATACAGTCAATTTTTTAGAGTATATTAGTGAGCCTATAAAAAATGAAAGACAGGCTCTCGGGGTGAAAGTATTAATATTCCTAGCATTCTTTTTGGTATTGGCTTACTTGCTTAAAAAAGAAATTTGGAAAGAAGTTAAATAAACTCTCTAAGCCACTCTTTAACAAATATAACAAAGGATTTTTATGTCAGTAATTGCGAACAGAAGATCTATTATGAATCTCTTTTCAGGTCCAACATGCATTCACAGTCATCGGACACGAATTGTTCTGGCGGAAAAGAATATAAATATTGATATAACGAGTGTTAAGGGTCCTGATCTTCCTGAGGATCTTATGGATGTTAATCCTTATCATAATCTTCCAACTCTTATCGACAGAGATTTAGTGCTCTATGATTCTAGGGTTATTATAGAGTACTTGGATGAACGCTTTCCTCACCCGCCTCTCATGCCTGTTGATCCAGTACTTCGTGCTCAATTTAGAATGGCCCTTCACAGAATCGAGAGTGATTGGTATTCTTTGGTAGAGAATTTCTCTTCTGAAAATGAGGCAAAACTCTCAACAAAGCCAAAAAAGTTGCTTAGAGAGGGTATTCTATCGGTAATCGACCTATTTTCTGTTAAAGATTATTTTATAAGTGATGATTTCTCGCTTGTAGATTGTTCGATCGCGCCAATACTTTGGAGATTACCAATCTATGGCATTGACTTGGGTTCTGATGCAGCTGTAATTGAAAAATATATGGATAGAGTTTTTGATCGTCCATCATTTCAATCTAGCTTAAGCGAGCTTGAGCAAGAAATGAGATTATAAATATTTGATTTTTTTATGGCAGAACAATTGATCCCCAAGAAACCATACTTTATCAGGGCAATGTTCGACTGGATAAGTGATAATAATTACACACCACATATACTTATTGATAGCTCAGTTGATAATGTTTGTGTTCCAAATGAATTTATTGAAAATGACAGAATAACCCTAAATATCAGTTATTCGGCATCAAATAATTTAGAAATAAACTCAAATTCAATATCATTTGATGCGCGATTTAACGGCAAATCTGTAAATGTAAATATTCCATGCGAAGCGGTAATGAATATATTCGCAAAAGAGACCGGAGAAGGAATGGTGTTTTCAGTTGAAAATGAGAATAGAGAAGAGATAAAAAAAGAAAAAAGATCGCATTTAAAATTAGTGGAATAGAACTTAAATTATTCTTGAATATTTTTATCCTCTATTTCAAGATTTCCGTTAACTAATTTTGCCCAAGCAAGCCTCCTCCTTATTTTTAAGTCATAATCCATAAATAGTTGACCAGTTGCGCCATTAAATTCATTCATAGAGTAATTTCTAATATTACTTAACTCTGAAATCAAAAAATAAGCATCATAACCCATGGCGTTTTGGCGGCTCTGCGTGGTATTACCAGGCCAATATTTTCTGATGATTGAGGGGAGATTTTCAAGCCAACTTTGTTGATCAATAACCCATGGAGCGTCAGTAAATGTTATCCCATTTAGGTCACTGAGGTCATCATTAAATGAGTAGATATTTGATGTTGAATACACAGGAATTGGTTCGTCACCAGAGAGATGATACTTTAATTGCGATTTAAGTAATTTTGCATTAGTTGTATCTGTGGCTAGTAAAAAGATAAAATCAATGTCTTGTCTTCTTCTTGGGTTAAATGCTAAAAATTCGTTAAGATTGGCAGAAAGTCTTCTATGTCTTTTTTCACTATTTTCTATAATTAGAACGTCTTTCAGCTCTTCTGTATAATCTTGTTTCTCTGGATCATAAAACTGATCATCAATTATCATACCTCCCATTGATTCAAACGTAGTTTTGTATATTTCTTTAAGCTGAAGGCCAAGTGTATTATCAGGAACGATAATGATCCCAATTTTATTATTATCACTAATAACTTTGTTAGATGTTGAGATTACCTCATCAATTGATGATAATGAGAACTGATACAGTCCAATTATTCGATTATTTGCTTCAGTAGAATTTAAAGCCAAAACAGGGACATTAAATGCGATTTTTTGAGTTAACTGATTTACAGATTTTTGTAGTAGCGGACCCACGATAAATTTAGCGCCATCGGTCACTGCCTCGTCATACGCATCTTTAACATCTTCATATTTTTGCGTGTCATATACACTGATGTTTTCAACTTCCTGATTCTCTGGGCTTAACGAATAATGCGCTCCTAGAAATCCATTGAGAACGGACTCACCTTGTTTTTGGTAATCACCACTTAGAGGCAGAAGAATGGCAATCTTATTTGGAAATTTTTTCAAGTTCTGAGAAGCTGGTATCAGGTTCGCATCCCTCATTTTTGGAGAAATAAATACGTTTGAACCTGGCTCTTGATTTATCTGAATATTCGAGGGAGCGCATCCATTAAGTATAAACCCGAATGAAATGAGTAAAGTAAGTTGCCTTTTTGAGAAAATTTTCAAAATAACTCGTTTTTTTAAAATTACATTAATGATAGTTTATCTTTCTGGAAAGAAAAGATAAATTCGATTGAAAAAAAATTGAGATCAATCTTGAAATTTGGAAAATTATATATAGTTGCAACACCAATTGGTAATAGAGCTGATATATCAAATCGGTCACTCGAAATTCTATCAATGGTGGATTTTATTGCTGCCGAAGATACTCGCAAAACAAGGCACTTAATAAGTTCTTTTGGTATTAAACAGAAAATTATTTCATTTCATGATCACAATGAAAAATCTATCGTCAAAAAATTAATAAACAAGATTAAGGATGGTAATACAATAGCACTTGTTTCTGATGCAGGAACACCATGTATAAATGATCCTGGTTATACACTGGTTAAGTTTGCCCGCGAAGAAAATATTGACGTACTGCCGATACCTGGAGCAAGCTCAATAATTTCTGCCTTATCTGTCTCAGGTATGCCGATTGATAGTTTCTGCTATGAGGGATATCTTCCGGCAAAAAGCGAAAAAAGAAAGTCAAAATTAATGGAACTAACTGGAGAAAATAGAACAATAATCTTTCTTGTCTCAGTTCATAAAATTAAAGATTCTGTGGATGATTTGATCTTAATATTTGGCAATAATAGAGAATGCTTTATAGCAAGAGAGATGACAAAGATGCATGAACAATATGTAAAATGTGATTTACAAGAGTTATCTCTCAAAATCAAAAATCAAGTAATTCCAGTGAAAGGTGAATTTATATTAATTATTGAAGGATCAAAGAAAAAGAACTCAAGTAATGATTTACTTTTGGCCAAGAAAATTATCCCTGAACTAATTCACACGAACTCAAGTTCTGAAATTATCAATTTAATCTCAAAAACAACGACTTTAAAAAGGAATGAGATTTATAAAATAATACTTGAGATGAAAAATTAAAAAATAAAGTTGCTATCTTGAAAATAGTATATTGATTGTATTAAGTTATATTGATATGTTCTTATATCTTAATTAAATTTTTTATTAAGAGATTTTATAACAATAAAAACATCAAATTAATCTTATTATGGTCAATGGCTTAATTTTCATTGAATTAAATTTATGACAATGAAAGAAACAAATAATGGTCCACTCAAAGATATCAGAGTAATTGAGCTCGGACAGTTGATTGCTGGCCCATTCTGCGGTCAATTATTAGCTGATATGGGTGCAGATGTCATAAAAGTTGAGCCACCAGGAACTGGTGATCCAATGAGAAATTGGGGTAGAGGTGATTTTCCTTTGTGGTGGAGTGTCTGCGCCAGAAACAAAAAATGTGTCACAGCAAACCTGAGAGAAAATGAAGGTCAAGAACTAGCTAAACAACTAATTTCTCAAGCTGATATGGTGGTTGAAAACTTTCGTCCCGGGACGCTTGAGAAATGGGGAATGGACTATGAAACACTATCCAAAGATAACCCGGGTTTAATTATGATAAGAGTTTCTGGGTACGGTCAGACTGGGCCATATTCAAAAAGAGCAGGTTATGCATCTGTTGGTGAGGCAATTGGAGGTATGCGATATCTTTGTGGAGAGCCAGATCGAAAACCAAGCAGGGCCGGTCTCTCATTAGGCGATTCTCTCGCAGCAACTTATGCTTGTATGGGTGCATTAGCAGCGCTTCATCATCGAGATGCAACTGGGGAAGGCCAGATTATCGATGCCTCAATTTATGAGTCGGTTTTGACAGTTATGGAGGCAACTATTCCTGAATACACTGTTAGTAATTATATTAGAAAAAGGTCCGGTTCTTATTTGCCAAATATTGCGCCGTCTAATATTTATGAATGCAAGAATGGAAGTATTGTTATTGGGGCTAACCAAGATACAGTTTTCAAAAGATTGACTGAAGCAATGGAAATGCCAGAATTATTTGAAGACATAAGATTTAAAGATCATATCAGTAGAGGTGAAAATCAGAAAATACTTGATCAAATTATTGATGATTGGTCTTCAACAAGAGATGTAAGTGAAGTTGAAGAGATTATGCAAGAATATTCCATTCCTGCAGGAAAAGTTTATCGTGCACCCGATATGCTTGACGACCCACACTTTATTGAAAGAGAGGCGATTGTTGATGTGCCTTCTGAAAAGTGGCCTGATCTTAAAATGCAAAATGTTTTTCCTAAAATGTCAAAGTCACAAGGTGAGATTAGATGGACAGGTGTTGATAAATTAGGTGCACATAATGATGAAATATATGGGTCATTATTAAATTTATCTAAAGAAGAAATTAATGAATTAAGAGAAAAATCAATAATTTAGTTAGACTGAGGAATATAAATATGAGTTATAGGTTAGGAGTAGATGTAGGCGGAACTTTTACTGATTTGCTTTTGGTGGATGATTCCAATGGAGAAACATATACAGCGAAGGTACCCTCTACACCAGAAGATTCCTCAATAGGAGTTTTGGATGGTATTAATAGGATTTGTTCGCAATCAGATATAGATTTATCAAAAGTGTCGCAGGTAATGCATGGAACTACTGTAGCAACAAATGCTGTTCTTACCGGGAAGGGAGCCAAGGTTGGATTAATAACTACAAAAGGTTACCGTCAAGTACTTCAAGTTGCGAGATCTTTCTGTCCTGGAGGCCTTGGAGGATGGGTGAGTTATGTAAAAACACCTCTTTTGGCGCCTCTTGAGCTTACTATAGAAGCTGATGAAAGAATGGGGGCTGATGGTCAGTCAGTATCACCTCTAGATAAGGATTTATTTAAAAAGGATTTGGAGCTGCTAAATTCAAAAAATAAAATAGAAGCTTTGACCATATGCTTCATTAACTCTTATGTGAATGGACAACATGAAATTGAAGCCAAAGAAATTGCAAAGAAAGTACTTGGAGATATTCCAATATCAATAAGTAGTGAGGTAGTCCCTGAAATGCAGGAATATGAGAGAGCGGAGACTACGGTGGTTAATTCTTATGTGAGGCCACAAGTATCAAAATATGTGACGAATTTACAAAATTCACTTCAAGACAAAATGAGTGATGATGTTAATCTCGCTATTTTAAGATCTGATGGTGGACTTGCCTCAGGAAGAGCTGCAGCAGAATCTCCAGTTAACCTTCTTCTATCGGGGCCTGCTGGTGGAGTAGCCGGTGCAATGTATTTCTGCAAAAGAAGTGGGTTTGAAAATATATTAACATTTGATATGGGAGGAACATCAACAGATGTGGCCTTAATTCAGGACGGTGAAGCACGAGTCAGACGAGAAACTAGGGTCGGAGACGTGACGGTTCGAGCGCCATCGGTAGATGTGAGAACTGTAGGAGCAGGTGGAGGCTCAATCGCATTTGTACCAGAATTAACAAAAGCACTTAGAGTTGGACCTGAATCTGCTGGAGCGGAACCAGGACCAGCCGCTTATAAAAAAGGCGGTGATAAAGCTACGGTATGTGATGCCAATGTAGTTCTTGGTTATTTACCCTCTGATGTGAAGTTAGGAGGTGACATGATCATTGACCGTGAAAGTTCTGTAAAAGTTGTTCAGGAGCTCGCAGATGCCATGGGGATTGATTTAATGGCTGCTGCTGAGGGAATAATTAAAATTGTTAATGAATCAATGCTGGGCGCGCTCAGATTGGTCTCGGTTGAGCAAGGTTACGATCCACGTGATTTCGCTTTAGTAGGTTTTGGTGGCGCAGGTCCACTTCATGCAAATTCGTTGGGAATCTTGACTGGATCATGGCCTGTAATTATCCCCCCCGGACCTGGAGTACTATGTGCTTATGGGGATGCTACAACAAAAGTAAGAGATGAAGCTTCTCAGACTTATGTTAAGAAAGTAGAGGATATTAAATTAGAGGACTTCATCACTGAATTGGAAGCACTCAAGACCAGAGCCAGTGTCTCGTTTGAGAAAGACGGTATTGATTCAACCAGACAAGTTGTTAAATATCAGGCAGATATTAGATATACCGGTCAGGCGTTTCAATTATCACTGGGTATATCTATCGATGATCTCAAGAAGAATAGTCTATCCATTCTGACTGATGAATTTGATCGTCAGCATGAACAGTTGTTTACATTTGCTCACGGTAAAGATCATGAGATAGTTATGTTAAGAGCGGTTGTGGAGGCTCAAAATGAAGAGATGGCAGACCTAGATATCAATACATCAAATAGTAGCGTGGATGATGCAAAGATCCAAGATAGTCAGTTCTACTATGAAGGTAAATGGCATGATGCAGCCTTATTCGAAAGAAATAAGATTGGAGTCAATTCAACAATTCCTGGTCCAAGTATCATTCAAGAAATGGATTCGACAACAGTTATCTTGCCAGGACATTCTGCTACGGTTGATAAAATCGGTAATTTATTAATTAATCCAAATAAATAAAAGGAGTTAAAGATGACAGCAAAGATTATAGAAACAAATGACACTCCTTTTAATAGAGTGGATGTCGATACAGTAACAGTAGATATTATTGAAAATGCATTGAAAAATGTTCGTGAAGAGATGGATGCAGTATTATTCAGAACCGCAATGAGTCCAGGTATAAGAGAGCAAGGCGATTGCTTTCCTATGGTAGCTAATAGGGAAGGGAAAATGGTTGTAGGTCAATTTGGTTCTTTTATTCATGGTTTTCTTGCCGCCTATGATGATGAAATTGAAGAAGGCGATATTATTCTCACGAATGATCCATATATGTGCAATGCAGCCGTATCTCATCTGCCCGATTGGATTGTCTTAGTGCCTGTATTCAAAGATGGAAGACATCTTGCTTGGACAGCGATGTTTGGACACATGTCTGATAACGGAGGAATGGTTCCGGGTTCAATTCCAATTAAAGCAGAAACAATTTTTCAAGAGGGTATTCGTATACCACCCACCAAACTTTATAAAAAAGGAAAAATACAACAAGATATTCTCGAGTTGATTTTGCATAACGTCAGAACTTCAGAGTGGAACCGTTTTGATTTAAACGCCCTTGTCGCTTCATGCCGAACTGCATCGAAACGATGTGTTGAGATTGCAGAAAGATTTGGTGATGAAATATTCGACTCAACTATGCAAATTATGCTTGAAAGAAATTTACAAGCCATGACAGCAATTATAAATATGATCGTTCCTGAGGAACCAGCTTATTTTGAAGATTATGTTTGTGATGATGGAGTTGGAAAAGGGCCATATAAGATTGCATGTAAAATGTGGAGGGAAGGAACACCGGATAAACCATTAGCGATTTTTGATTTTGAAGGAACAGACCCTCAGGCAGAGAGTTCGATTAACTTTTATATGAACGAAGAAATGTTTAAGATGTTTTTTGGCTCATTTACGATAAATCTTGTTGATCCACAAATTCTATTTAATGATGGTTTTTATGATTTAGTGGATGTTCGTATTCCTCAGGGTAGCTTACTCAAACCCAATTTTCCTGCAGCGCTGAGTGGAAGAACCCATGCTCTTGGAAGAATATTCGATGTGATGGGGGGAGTATTAGGTCAGGGGGCACCAGATGCGATGAATGCGGCTGGCTTTTCCGACAGCCCGCATCTCTTCTTCTCGGGATATGATAAAAAAGGAGAATGGTTCCAGTTATTTCAGATTGGATTTGGAGGTATTCCAGGACGTCCAATTGGAGATGGACCAGACGGTCATTCATTATGGCCGGGATTTACTAATGTCCCCAATGAATTTATTGAAGCATACTTTCCATTAAGAATTGTTAAGTATGAACCAATTACCGATTCTGGGGGTGCTGGTCTTCATCGAGGAGGGAATGGCCTATCTGTTGCTTATGAATTTTTAGTGGATGGACAAGTCGCGCTTCATGATGATCGATGGCTGACTTATCCATGGGGTGTTAATGGAGGAGAACCTGGCATGCGATCAACCAAAAAATTGGTTCGATTTGATGGGTCAGAAGAGTGGTTACCCGCTAAATGTGAGGGAGTTGATGTAAAAGAAGGTGATGTACTTTATTTTAATACTTGGGGTGGAGGTGGATGGGGAGATCCGTTTTCCAGAGATCCAAGTTTAGTAGAATATGATTGCTTGAGAGGACTTGTTTCATCCGAAGGTGCGAAAAGATATGGAGTCGTTCTTGAAAATGGTAAAGTCAATGAAGAGGAAACAAAAAATCTTCGTGATAAGCTTAAAAATGAGCGTGGAGATATTGACTTATTTAATTTTGGAGGCACAATCGATGAAATCAAATCTAGTGCCAGAGAAGAAACTCATCTTGAACCTCCAGTGTCACCTTGATTTTAAATTTTTAAAATAAAAAAATATGAAACAACAATATCTTCAATCACTGACAAATGAATGGAATCTTAATAAAGAGAGCCCAATGAATAAAGCGCCTCTCTATCATCAACTCTATTCAATCTTAAAATCTTCTATTCTGGATGGAACCATGGGTTATAAAACTCAGATGCCAACAGAGCAGGAATTAGAATCAACATTCAGTGTTTCAAGAATTACTGCGAAAAGAGCAATGGATGAACTGGCTTCTGATAACCTCATTAAAAGACAAAGAGGGAAGGGTTCTCATGTAAAATATAGATTCAAACCAAAACCTGTTGCTGCTCCATTAGTAGAAATGTTAGAAAATTTGGTTGAAATGGGAATTCACAGCCTTGTGAATGTGATTTCAGTATCGGAAGTAATACCTCCAGCTAGGATTGGTAAATTGCTTGGTGTTAATGACAACCAGGCAGTGATGAAAGTAGTACGAGTTAGAAGTAATGAACAAGGCAATGCTTTTGCGCACTACGTAAGCTGGACAGTCGGGATAAATAAAGGGTTTACAAAAGAGAGATTAGAGACCACACCAAGACTGCAGATCATCAAGGATAATAATATTAGCCTCACTAAAATAAAACAAACGCTTGGTGCGAATAATGCTTCATTCGATATTGCTCAACAATTAAACATGAAAGAAGGTGATGCATTATTATCAATTACTCGGCACTCATTGAATGAGAATAATGAAATCGTAGATGTTATTGATTGTTTGTATAATCCAGAATTATTTAATTACTCGATGGTTCTCAGTCTTGATTGAGGTCGAGGAATATCATAGAGAGTTGATATGACAATGGATTTACGTATAAATATTTTTGTTTTATTTTGAGGAATAAGATTCCATTTTAAGGAAACTCAATTCTCAAATTAATAAAATTTTTTGGTAAAATACGATTAACAATTTTGAGGGGTAATATGGTTTACCAAAATGATAATAAAATAACTGAGGCGACTGAGAAATATCTTGATTGCGTCAAATAGAGAAGAATAAAATATAATGTTAGAAGACCACAGTTTATTAATAACCACAGCCGCAGTTGTGGCATTTATCCATACAATTATTGGCCCTGATCATTATCTTGTTTTTGTGGCATTAGGCAAGGCTAGAAAATGGAGCATACTAAAAACCTTAAAATATACTACTTTATGCGGTGTAGGGCATGTTATGAGTTCAATTATAATAGGATTTATTGGTATCTATTTGGGTTTAGAGCTAATTAAATTGGTCAATATAGAAGAATCAAGGGGAGCGCTTTCAGGTTGGGCCTTGTTATTTTTCGGTCTTATGTACTTCGTTTGGGGGTTAAGGAAGATCAAAATACACAATAACCAAAAGAATCTAGCGGAATATCGCAATCAATCGAGAGTTAATTCAACCTCAACAAATTCGATGAACATAACGCCGTGGGCGTTATTTATAATTTTTATACTTGGCCCTTGTGAAGCACTGATTCCTCTGTTTATGTATCCAGCAATAGAAGCGGATATGCAGTTGGTGATGACAGTGGCTGTAGTATTTGGTGTGGTAACATTGCTAACAATGTTAGCGGCAGTTTTTTTATTAATGAAGGGTCTTCATTTCATAAAATTTAATTCATTCGAGAAGTATTCACATGCTATTGCAGGCGCATCAATTATGGTGTGTGCCATAGCAATAAATTTTATAGGGCTATAGTAATAAATATAATGGTTGCGAGAATATAGGGGGAAATAATGGCATTTAAAAATACGCACATCAATTACAAGCGTTCCAAAGAGGCAACTAAATGGCTTGAAGAGGAAATCGCTGAGCAATTGGAACGATATAAGAAAATTGTTGCTCACATGGAAGAGATAAGTGAAGAACGAGATCAATGGTATGAAGAGTTCTTCTCTAGGATAAAGAATCAAGGATTCAATGCCGATGGCGATAATAGGATAAAAATTGCCGATGATGATTTGCCTGTTAAACCAAAAACAAAACACAAAGTAGTTTACTAGTAGAACAAGATCAGATAACGGAGAAGAAAAATGTCGAGACCACATATTGAGCCATTTTGCGATCGTGATGTTAGTTTTAAAAATATGATATTGCCCGGTTTTGGGTCAGGATTCAGATACAAAACCCTCAGTTTAGATAATGAAACTGGAGCATGCTCTCTAACTGTTCAACTCGATAGCGGATATAAACAGCCTCCTGGTTTCAGTTATTCCGAACTTGAAATAGTTGTTGTTGAGGGAGTTATAAAGGTTGGTGATATGACCTGCAATAGAGGCCATTACTTTTTTGTTCCGGCTGGATATGCGCTTCCTCAAATCGAAAGTGAGCATGGTGCGTTATTGTTAATGATGTATAACACTGGAGAACCAAATTTGATCGAAAGCGATCAACACCATCAATTTTCAAGAACTGAGTTATATCATCATGTAGATTCATACAAAGACATTGTTTGGGCGCCAGGTAATGTAGTGAGCCCTTCAGTTGCGGCTGGCTGTATGATTAAACTTCTAAATTACAATCCAGATTCTCATGCCATGTCTTTTTTGTACTGCATGACTCCCCAGTTTCATCAAGATAATATTTCCTATCATGATTGCGCAGAGGAGGGTTACCATTTATGGGGCACCTCTTGGATGATGCAATTTGGTGATCTTCCCACAGGCGGATATTTCTGGCGCCCTCCCTATATTAATCACGGTGCATTTGCGAGTGAATATGGATGCATAGCTTTTGGGAGAACAGACTCTAAATTATATAATCACTTTCACTATAATCCCTGGAGTACACCTGATGAAAATCAACTAAGATCTGCTGCTAGATTAGCTAAACGTGATCCTTTTCTTTATAAATGGTGTGTCAATATGAGTCACAATCATCCTCATGGACCTGAAGATTTTGAAGATACAATGAAGAGAAAGGGGCATACTCACGCTGATGGGACGCACCATCATCACGATCACGATCACGATCACGATCACTGATTTATGAGCTAATCAGACTTTGTCTGAGTTGTTTTTTGTCAATTTTCCCTGATTCTTTTTTTGGTAAAGAATCCATTTTTATGAATTTCTCTGGGATCTTATATGGGGCAAGATGTTCTTTACAATAGTCTAAGACTTTTTTCGGATCAAAATCATTAGTAGTTTCAACAAAAGCAATAATCGTTTCTCCAAACTTTCTATCTTTATGACCGACGACGACGACCTCTTTTATTTCATTAGCTTTAGACAGTATGGACTCAATTTCATTAGGGTAGATATTTATTCCACCTCGAATGATTACATCATCACCTCTTCCAATTAACTCTATGTGACCGGATGGCAGCATCATTGCTAGATCACCTGGAGCAAACCATCCACCATCTTTGTTTGTGGATGACTCATTGCCTTTATCATCAATGAATTTAGTAGCTACACCCGGACCCCTGTACTTGAGTTTTCCAATTACATTTTCTCCTACGATCGAATCAGTATCGTCTACGATTTTAATTTCAGTTTGATGAATTGGTGAACCTACTGTATTAGAAAACTCTCTTAATTCTTTAGGTTTAATAAGTGAAATTCCTCCACCCTCACTCGAGGCGTAATAACCAGTTAAATTTGATGAGATCTTATTAAGACACTCTAAAACCTCTTCACTATGAAGAGGTTCCCCACTATATATGAGGTACCGAAGTTGGCTAAACATAGGCTTAGAAGATAGAGAAAACGGAATCAATCTTCTTAATAATGTTGGCGGAAGAAATGTAGCGCTGATGTATTTCTTCTTTAGAATTTGGATAATTTCTTCGGGTTTGAGCGGTGGTGGTACAATTTCGACCATACCTCCAACAACGAGCATGCTCATTGCAAATGATCGTCCAGCTCCAAAAAAAAGAGGCGTGAGTAAGGCAAAACAATCGTTTCTATCAAAGCCGATCGATCTCCATTGGCTTTCAAATCTTTGATACAGGTTATCGTGACTAAGAATTGCTCCCTTAGGTTTTCCAGTTGTGCCAGATGAGAGAGATATAAGTAACTCTTTATCATAATCTAGATCTATATAATGAGAAGTTGAGATTTTTTCTGAGATATCAGATTCTTTAAGCGTTATTGATTTAATATTTTTTGGGCTCTCTTGATCGGTGATTATTAATTTAATTTTGAATGCGATAGATGTATTTTGTTTTTCTTTATCAGTCCATCTATGATCAATTGGAACTATTACTCCTCCAATAGCAGCGACAGAAAAGTGAGCGATTAGATGTAAAGGATGATCTTTCATGGATAAACCAATACGATCACCTTTTGCTACCCCCTTTGAAATAAGAATTTCACATACACCTTCAATTTGAGACCAAATTTTCTTGTATGTGTATTTTGTATTTGAATGAATTATGGCAATTTTATTGCCATTGTGATTCGCATGATTTTTAACATATGCAGCGATGTTCATGTTAATCACTCAAGGGAATATATCTTTTTTGTATTTTCTCTTAAAATTTTGTCAAGGACTTCTGATTTAAAGTCTAGAGCATAGATTTCATTGACTGTCCTTTCAAAATCAAGAACAGGAAAATCTGTACCAAATATAACTTTATTCTGACCATAACTATTGATGTAGTTGTTAAAACTCTGAGGCCAATATTTTGGACTGTGTGCATCACAGCCTATATAAACATTATCATGCTTCCATGACATTGCGATCATTTCATCAGTCCAAGGAATGCCTACATGTATTCCAATTATTTTTAGTTCGGGAAAATCACATGCTATTGCGTCTAGATGAATTGGCTGGCCAACACTTTTACAAGGAAATTCCTTTGAATAGATCATTGATTGTCCAACTTGCATCTGAATGGGAATGCCCAACTCGCAGCACTTTGCGTAAAAGGGATAATATTTGGCATGATTAGGCGGTAATTCGAACCAATGTGGATAGAGGTGAGCACCGATAAAACCCATATCATTGACAGCAATTTCAAGCTCCCTCACTCCTTGCATGCCTGTGAAGGGGTCTATACCAATGATTCCAGAAAATTTATTTGGATGCTCTTTGACGGCATTAGCAACAATCTCAGGGGGCATATGATAACAGCCAGGCAATCCAGGTCTCCCTGATTTTGCCGCTATGAGGAATGCATGATCAATTCCAGCAGAATTCATTCTTAAGATCATATTTTCCAAAGATAGGCCATTCATAAGCTCTTTATTGGCTTTCATTTTTTCAACAAAAAAATCAGTTCCCCAGTCTGGTCTCACCGATAGTGCTTCTTCTGTCCATACATTGACAACAGCATCAATAATTTTTATGTCTTTTTTATCACTCATTCTTTTTCTCAGTATTTATAACCGACAGGTAAGCCTGCATCAATAGTATATCCGTATAATGGTTCATCGGGCATAGCGTCTGATAGAATATTTCTAATTGAAAATAATTTTTCTAAATCTATCCCTGTTTCATAACCCATTGCATCTAACATGAATACAAGATCTTCTGTGACAATGTTACCACTTGCCCCAGGAGCGAAGGGACAACCACCAATCCCACTGATAGAACTATCAATTGTTGTGATTCCTTCTTCTATCGCGGCAAAAGCGTTAGCCAATCCGAGACCTCGTGTATTATGGAGATGTATGCCATTAATTTTATCTTTACCAATCGCAGATTGAAGTTTTCTTATTAATTTTTTTACTGTAGCTGGATCACCATAACCGGTTGTATCTGATAAAACTATTTCTTTACTTCCAGCTTCCATAATTTTTTCTGCTGATTTGATAACTAAATCTTCAGGAACCTCCCCAATTATTGAGCAGCCAAAAGCAGTGGCTAAAGCGACTTCAAGATGAGTCGAACAGTTATTATTATTGATGTAGTCTGATACTTTTTTAATTTCATCAAACATTTGTTCATGTGTTCTTTTTACATTTCTTATACTGTGTGTTTCGCTTGTGGAAAATGGAATTGAGATTTTATGTGCTCCAGAATCAATGGCGTTAATAGCGCCTCTTAGATTGGGTACTAATGCTGCCACTGTGAGATTCGGTATGGTGATAGCGTATTCTACGATTTCAGCTGTATCAGCTAATTGAGGGATAATTGAAGCTGGAACAAAGGAGCCAACTTCTATTTCCTGAATGCCTGCATCCACCATAGCAAGAATCCAGTTTTTTTTAATTTCTGTTGGCAGTATCGCATCAATGCTTTGAAGGCCATCCCTTGGACCAACTTCGCTGACGAGTATTTGTTTATTTGCCATAAGTATATTATGTTTGACGCATATTTTTTTTGGAAGAAATATTTAGTTTTCTTATTACTTCCAGTTTCAAGAAAAAGGTATTAAAGTTATATTAATATAACTTATTTAAAATCTATTTTCATCTTATTGATAAGCATCAACAATGTGTCTGAATTATGAATAATCTTCCACTAAAAAACATAAAAGTAATTGAGTTCTCTCATATGGTCATGGGTCCCTCTGCAGGATTAATCTTAGCTGATCTAGGAGCTGATGTTATTAAAATTGAGCCCATCGATGGAGATAAAACTAGAATATTAAAGGGATCAGGTGCAGGTTATTTCCCGATGTACAACCGCAATAAAAGAAGTATTAAAGTCAATCTTAAAACAGATGATGGAATAAAAATAGCAAAAACACTTATCTCTTCAAGTGATATTTTGATTGAAAATTTTAGATCAGGAGCGATGAAAAAATTGAATTTGGATTATGAATCTATAAAAAAACTTAATTCAAAACTCATTTACTGCTCGAATAAAGGTTTTCTCTCTGGCCCTTATGCCAATAGAACAGCTCTTGATGAAGTCGCTCAAATGATGGGTGGTTTAGCCTATATGACAGGGCCTTCAGGAAAACCTCTAAGAGCAGGTGCATCAGTAATTGATGTCATGGGAGGAATGTTTGGTGTAATAGCGATTATGGCTGCACTTCAGGAACGAAATATTTCAGGGAAAGGTCAATTTGTAATGAGTTCGCTTTATGAAAGTACAGTTTTTTTGGTTGGGCAACACATGGCTCAATTTGGTGTGACTGGTGAACCTGCACCCCCTATGCCTGAAAGGACTTCTGCTTGGGCGGTTTATGATGTTTTTGATACAAAAGATGATGAAAAAATATTCATTGCTGTGGTCAGTGACTCTCAATGGAAAACTTTTTGTCAAGATTTTGAATTCCATGAATTTATTAGAGATACTTCCTTGGAAAGAAATAACGATAGAGTAAATCAGCGAGATAGACTGATTCCAATTCTTCAGAAACGATTTTCTAAAATGTTACTCAAAGAATTATTAGAAAAGCTGGAGATAAGCGGTCTTCCGTTTGCCCCTATAAAGCGTCCAGAAGATTTAATTGAAGATAAACATATGCAAGCATCTGGTGGTTTGGTTGAGGTTGCCTTGGAAGGTAATAAAAAAATAAAGTTGCCAGCACTTCCAATTGAAATGAGTGAAAAGAAATTCTCTGTGAGAAAAGATATCCCGAGATCAGGCGAGCATACGAGTGAGATATTGGCAGAAGCAGGATTTCATCAATCAGAAATTGATGAATTTATAAAAGAAAAGATTGTTGATACGAAAAAATCATAAATATGCCCAATGCCTTTTGACTTTATCTTTTTTGATGAAGTCATTAATTTCAATTTCATGACTGATAGAACGATCAATAAAATCTTGATTCTTTAACAACATTCCCATTAGATACGGATCGACTTCAAACTTAATTTTTTTATTATCATAGGTGGTAATCATTTGTTCTTTCAGGTCAATTGTAATTAAGTTATACCCTCTACCTTTTATAACTAAGCCACCGATGTAATCTATTTTTTCATCGCTAAGCTCGATGGTCAGAAGTTGATTACGAGTGCAGTTATTTTTAAAAATTCGACCAAAAGATTTGGCAATTACCACATTTATTCCAAAATCTCTTAGCGCCCACACAGCGTGTTCTCTGGATGATCCGCAACCAAAATTTTTCCCGCTAATAAGGATTTCTGTATGCCTGAATTCGTTCTTATTAAGAATAAAGTCATTGTTGAGTCCAATCTTTTTTCCCTCTGAATAGAAATATTGCCAGTTTGCGAATAAACCACTCTTTAGTCCTTTTTTTGAAATGGTTTTCATCTCACGCGAGGGAATAATTTGATCGGTATCAATATTATCTATCATCAATGGCGCTGCAATAGTATTAAGTGGTTCTGCCCAATTCATTTCTTGCAAACCTCAATTGATGGAATTATTTTTCCTGCAATAGCTGAAGCAGCTACTGTTGCAGGACTAGCAAGATGTGATCTAACAGCAGGTCCTTGCCTGCCTCTGAAGTTTCTATTAGTACTTGTTATGACCCTTTGTTTCGGCAAAAAACCTTCACCTCCCGCATAAAAACATAAAGAACAACCAGGCTCACGCCACTGAAATCCAGAATCTTTGAATATTTGATCAATTCCTTCTCTCTCCGCATTGCGTTTTATATCTGCTGAAGCTGGGGTACAGATAGCGAGAACATCGGGTGATACTTTATTGCCTTTAAGAATTTTTGCAGCAGATCTCAAATCATCTAATCTTGCATTGGTGCATGAACCAATGAAGGCAGCATCAATAGGAAGATGCATTAATGATTGACCACTTTCTAAGCCCATATATATTAGAGAACTTTTTAGCTCTTCTTTTTTATCTGGATTAGTGATTTCATTTATATTTGGAATTGAGTCATTGATCGCAATCGATTGTTCTGGACTTAAACCCCAAGATACAGATGGATAGATTTGGGAAGAATCAATTTCAATTACCTCATCAAATATAGCGTTCTTGTCACTATATAGACTATTCCAGAAATTAACGGCATCAGACCATTTATGATTGGGAGCATATGGGCGGTCTTTGAGGTAATCAATTACCTTTTGATCTGGAGCAATGATCCCTGTGAAAGCAGAAAATTCAACTGCCATGTTGCATAGTGTAAATCGATTTTCCAAAGCCATATTTTTAATTGTGTTACCAGAAAACTCAATTGCATAACCTGATCCACCTGAAACTGAATATTTCTGCATGAGATGAAGCATCATATCTTTTGAATTTACCCCTTCATTAAGTTCACCTGAAAAGATAATTTGCATTTGTTTGGGTTTTTCCCCTGTTAATGTGCTGGTCGCCAAAGCGTGTTCACAGTCACTAGACCCAACTCCCCAACCAATGGCTCCCAGAGCCCCAAGAGTGCATGTATGGCTATCAGGACAGGTTACTATGTTTCCGGGAAGAGTTATGCCTTGTTCAGCTGAGATGAGATGAGAAATTCCATGCCTGGGATCATTAATATCAAAAAGAGTTACGTCAAATTCTTTGGCTAACTCTCTCATTGTTCGAATGAATTTTTTTCCACCTGGCATGAGTGTTTCATCGCCTCTTCCTGGAAAAGTGTCTACAATATGATCCATAGTTGCAAAAACATGTTTTGGATTTTTTACCTTTAATCCTCTTTCTTTAAGACTCTTTAGAGCAAAACTACCTGTTCGTTCATGCAGGAAAATTCGATCTACATAAACAAGATCAGGGTGAACATCACCTTGAATGACGAGGTGAGATTTCCAAATTTTTTCAAAAAGAGTAGAAGGCATTTTACGATTATACAATAAAGATATAAATATATAACATTATATCAAATAAATTTTACTGTATTTACTATAATGAATTTTAACAATTATTAACATCTGATATCCTCATTGGATGAGAATATTAACTATCATTATATTGTTTTTTTTACCAATAATATCTACTACTTCTTTAGCGGATAATTTAAGCCAGGGCTTTATCAACGTTCCTGGTGGTCCAGTTTGGTATAAGATAAGTGGATCAGGAGAAGGCTTACCATTACTTACACTGCACGGTGGGCCGGGCAGTACATCATGTGGTTTTTCCTTGTTGGAGCCACTAGGAGATCAGCGATCAATTATTCGTTATGATCAACTTGGATCGGGAAGATCAGGTCGACCAGATGATCTATCACTTTGGGAGGTAGATAGATTTATCGAAGCATTAGATATCATTCGTAATGAGTTAAAACTTGAAGAATTTCACTTGCTTGGTCATTCTTGGGGTGCAGCACTTGCTGGTGCATATATATTAGAAAAGGGAACATCGGGAGTAGCCTCCATCATTTTTTCAAGCCCACTTTTGAGTACGCCTCTTTGGATTGAGGACGCTAATTACCTTCGAAGCCAATTGCCTCAGGATATACAAGATACGTTAAAGACTCATGAAGAGGCAAATACTACTAATACAGATGAATATCGAGCTGCTAGTAGCGTGTTTTATGAGCGTCATCTAACTCGTGGTAAAGCAAAAGAAGAAGTTAATTGTGGCGGTGCTCCATGGAACCAAGTTATCTATGAGCATATGTGGGGTCCGACTGAATTTCACGCGACTGGCAATCTCATTGATTTTGATTTATCTGATCAACTTTTTAAAATTGATATACCAGTTTTATTTATAACAGGTGAGTATGATGAGGCCCGTCCTGAGACAATCTTTAAGTTTCATAAAATGATTCCTAGCTCTGAATTCATTGTGATCAAAGATGTTGCTCATGCTTCGCTTAGCAGAGCTCCTGAAGAGTATCGAAGAATACTTGAAGTATTCTTAGAAAAAATAGAAGACAAGGATGAATCGTAAACGCCAGATTTAATTTTTTTATCTAAATTAATAGAGCTGTAAGTAATCTCATCTCACTTAAATTAATTTAGATGGAGTATTTAACCCTTTATTAAGCCATTTATGGCGCTGGTTATGAAAGAAACAAAATTTCTTTTTGCTGCTCTTAATGCTGATATTGCATTATGATCATGATATTCAATAATCTCTTTTCCTTCTAGTTTTTGTTCTATTTTATTTAAACCTACTAGACCATGAAGAAATGCCCATATTTTTATACATTTTTTATCATAATCACTATCATTTTCTAATTTAATATATCCTTTTAACGATCTTTTTAGTGCTCCATAACACTTCATTGCTGCCTGATGTAAATCAGGGTATGTTTCAAAATCATTAATTACAGTACCGAACATAATTTCGTATATGTTGTTATTTTTTTCCGCAAATTTTAGGTATGCCAACATACCATTTACGAGGGTTTTTTCTGAGATCTTTTCCGATTTTCCAGAGTTTATTATTTTGTTAATCGATGTTTCCATTTCATTGAATCCATTGGTAGCGATGGCTGCAAGAAGACACTCTTTTGTTTTAAAATGACGATAGGGGGCAGTTTGAGAGACATTTGCTTCTTTAGCAATACTTCTCAAGCTCAGTTTTTCATAACCATACTGATGGCATAAATTGCTTGCACTCTTGATAAGTTCTTCGCGTAGATTTCCATGATGATATTTCATATTAATGTTGACACCGTTAACATTTAGTATTATGTTTACGCTGTAAACATTATGTTGCCATCAAAGATTTGTCAAATTTATGAAAAAATATATAAAAAAAAATCAAATATTTTTTGCGTTTATAGGATCTTTAACATCATTGAATTTATTTTTAATAGTGATGTTCCAGTTCTCAAAAGTAGGTTAGAGTTATGAAACTTAAATCTTTATTATTAATATTATTTTTTTTGTATTCTTCCTCTTCCTTCTCTCAGCAATCGTTTGAGCTCCAGGAAGTAAAAATACTTGATAGTTACATTGAGATAAAATTGATCCCTGGCAAGATACTACCAGCAAAAATTTCTCGTCTTGCATTCGAAATACCCGGTATTGTAAAAAAAATTGATGCTGATATAGGTGATGCCTTTATTAAAGGTGATCTTCTTGCTGAGCTTGATGACAGAGAGGCCTCTGCTAATCTTCTTCGCGCTGATGCCAAATATAAACTTTCAAAACTTGCATTAGATAGATTAGAGGATCTTAAAAAAGATGGCTTTGCGTCTGCACAAGAACTTGATAAAGCAGGTGCTGAATATGATGTTGCAAAATCCGAACTTGAGTTATCCAAGATAAAATTATCTCAAACAAAAATAATTGCACCGTATGATGGTTTTATACAAAATAGAATGATTGATCATGGAACAATTATCAGTCCTGGTCATAGTATCTTTGAGTTTGTGGATTCATCGTCTGTTGAGGCTCATATATCAATCCCAGACAAAATTATCGATAATCTCGTTATTGGAAACAAATACACATTTACTATCAAAGATAAGAAAATAAATTCAGCCCTATCAAGAATTGCGCCAATGAGAATTGGAGGATCTTCCAATAGATTAGCCATCTTCAGATTTGACGAATTCATAAGTCCAGGATCTATTGGCTATCTTAATTATGAGAATTCTGTATCTGCGAAGGGTCTCTGGGTTCCAATCAGCGCTCTTTCTGAATCCGATCAGGGGTTATGGAGCTTGTATGTTCTTACAGTAAATGACCAAGAGTCAAAAGTATCTCGTGAATTGGTTGAGTTAATCCATATTGAAGATAATTATGCTTATGTGACTGGAACTTTATCATCCGGGGAGCAAATTATCGTTGGGGGCGCGTCAAAAGTGATCGAAGGTAAAATTTATAATTAGAGTTATATGTGATGAAAGTCATAGAGTTATTCCTCGAAAAACCAAGAGTATTTGTACTCACGATATTATTCATTCTTATATCAGGATTTTTTGCTTTAAATTCTGTACCAAGACAAGAAAATCCCGAGCTTGCTCAGAGATGGGCCAATGTTCAGGTTGTTCACCCCGGTGCATCTCCAGAAAGGATTGAAACTCAGATACTCGAACCTCTGGAAGCTAAATTGAGAGAAGTCTATGAGATAAGACGTCTTGTTTCATCAGCATCAGATGGCTTTAGTATTACACTCATTGAATTAAAAGATGATGTTGACCCGTCACTAATAGAAGATACATGGTCAGAAGTACAAGATAAGATTGATCAAGCGAGAGCCGATCTTCCCAGTGAGATAAAAACAGAACTTATCAGAAGCAGTGGACCTCCAGCAACATTGCTTTACGCTGTCAAATGGCTCGGCGATGGGTCGCCACCAAAAATTTTAATGACAAGAGTTGCGAATGATCTGAGACTAGAATTAGCCTATGGAGGAGGAACAGATAAGGCATTGTTGTTCGGCGGGTCAGAAGAGGAAGTCTTGATAGAAATAGATAATGCCAAAATATCAAGCATGGGCCTATCATTTCAAGAAATTTCAAAACGCATCAAATCGATGGACAATAAGAGACCCATCGGTGTATTCAATGATGAGAATAAAGAAATACTGATTAAATCAAAGGATAATTTAAGAACAATTCATGAGATTGAGGATCTTCCTATTCAAATTTTTTCTGGTTCCGATATTATCAGATTAGGCGATATTGCGGATATTCGGAAAACACCACGCATACCCTCCGAAGAGATAGTTTATGTTGATGGGTACCCAGCAATACTGATTCAAGTAAATGCTGCTTTTAAACAGAGGATAGATGTTTACGCAAAAAAACTTGAGGAGATAGCAAAAGCATATGATTCAGATTTGCCAAGCGAGTTATCTATAATCAAATTGTATGACGAGTCATTCTATCTGACAGAAAAATTCGATAATTTATCTTGGAGTATTTTTCTTGCAACGAATACTGTGATTTTGCTTAGCTATTTTTTACTTGGGTTAAGATCAGCTTTAATTGTCGGAATAACGATACCTCTGACTGTATGTATTGTATTATTTGGCTGCAGGCTACTTGGGTTACCTTTGCATCAAACATCGATGACTGGAATTATCATCGCATTGGGATTACTCATAGATAATGCCATTATTATGGTGGAAGATTATAAGTACAGAAGAAGAGTGGGCCATTCGCCTAAAAATTCAGCTTTAATATCATTTAAAAACTTATGGATACCATTAGCTGCAGCAACAGCTACGACCGCACTCGCTTTTCTGCCCGTGGCAACTGGAAAAGGACCTAGTGTCGAATTTGTTGGCGGAATGGCAATAACTGTAATCCTATCAGTTTGTGGGTCCCTTTTTCTTGCCTTATTTGTAACTCCAGTTTTCCTTAACTATATGGAAAAATTATCAATTTTTAAAAATAAAGAGCTTGCAACAGAAGGGTATTCAAATACTAATTTAGCTATTGTTTACCGAAAATTTTTATTGTGGAATTTTGATAAGCCAAAACGAGGAATTCTCATCGCTCTTATTTTACCTATAATTGGATTTATTTTATTTTCTTTTTTGAAGCAGGATTTTTTTCCTGAATTAGACAGAAATATGTTTAGAGTGAGTGTTGAGTTGCCACCAAATTCTTCTATTGAAGTTACTGAGTCAGAAACAATGAAACTCAGAGAGTCAATATATAGAAACGCAAAATTTGATATCCGATCAGATGTTTGGTTCATAGGGAGGAAGCTACCGAGAATACTCTACAATGTGATTGGTGGTGATTCTCCTTTGGGGAATAACAATGTTGCTGATGCATTTTTTATATCAGAGGATTACTCAAGTATGATTGAAAATCTGCCAGATCTGGCAAAATTGATAGTTGAACAAAATCCCAACCTAAGAATCATAATAGATAAATTTGATTCTGGGCCACCTGTGTTTTCTGCAGTTGAATATCGAATTCTTGGCGATGATCCAGAAATACTAAAAATTTTGGGTCAAAAGTTAGAGCTTATAATAAGTGATGCCCCGGATATTTTTCTTACAAGGGCTGATTTATCACAGGTAAGTACTAAATTTGAATTGGATTTCAATAATTCAAATATGCTTTTATCAGGATTGAACTTACAAATTTTGCTCGATGAAATATCAATTGCTACACAGGGTGTTAAAGTTGGAACCATGCTCGATGGAAACAAGGAGATTCCGATAAGAGTCAGAGGTTTAAAATATCAAGATTTTAATGATTCAATTCAATATATTTCTGTACCTGGAGATAATTCTTTGAATTACTCTTCTAGTTTTGGAGAATTAAACCTCACGTCAAAACCAACCTCATTGGGACGCTTTGAAGGGTCAAAAGTCAATACTGTCCAAGGCTGGATATGGCCAGATAAGTACGCATCTGAGACAGAGAATCACATTAAAGACGCTATAGATTTATTTCAAAAATCTTTACCGCCCGGATACACTCTTAATTTATCTGGAGAGGCTGAATCTAGGTCCGAATCTCAAGCCCAGCTTTTTTCTTCTGCAGCTATTTTCTTTGTTTTAATTGTTATAGCTCTAATTTCTGCTCTCAATTCCTTTAGAGAGGCTAGTATTATTTTGAGTGTTGCTATTTTATGTACTGGATTAGCTTTTTTTGGACTTTTTGTTGGAAATGCAAATTTTGGATTTATTGGCTTAGTTGGTGCAGTTGGTCTCATAGGGTTATCAATCAATGACGCAATTGTAGTCTTATCTCATATAAAAGAGGCGAATGAAAATAATGATCTAAATAAGGAAAGCTTGACCGATGTTGTGATGCGCTCAACAAGACATATAATTACAACCTCAGTTACGACAGTGGGTGGATTTCTCCCATTGTTATTATCAAGTATATTTTTTAAACCACTTGCTTGGGCTATGACTGTAGGGGTTATAGGAGCTACTATTATTGCTCTTTTATATATACCCAGCTTATATATAATTAAGGAGAAAATTATATAGCTCAGTTAATATGAGTCGATATTTAGTGAATATATGAGTTCATTTTTAAATACTTTATTGAATAAACTAAAGATGCTGTTTGATAAAATAAATTACTTAATTTTCCAGATAATCATATTAATAGTTCTTTTATCTGCTTGTGAGTCATCTGGCAATCGAAATGAACTGACGCGTCAGAAATTATTTACTTCACAAGTATCAATAGAGAGACCTATTTCGAATAGATATTTCATGCCTTTTGGAGCGCATTACAATACATTACATAAATTTTCAGGTGCTATTCTAATCCCAGAGCACTCGATGATAAGTGATCCAAAAGAAATATTGCCAATTGATATACAAGGAAAGAAAACTCAACTTTTTCCTCGAGTTTCTTTGGAATTTATTTCAAATCAAGGGAACCTGATTCCAATAGAGCGCGATATAATAATACCTGAGAATACTGATAGTTATTGGCAAATCCAAGTCTCACCTGGGCGTGTTTGGTCAGAGGTCGCCGATGGTGATATGTCACGCGCTTCTTTTCCATTTTTATTAACGAGTATTATTGAGAACGAGTCATATAATGGTATCGCTACTTTCTTGTATGACGAGGAATCGATTTCTTCCCTTCGCTATCAAATTGTTAGTCAGCTTTCCCCTTTTGTAATTCAAACCCATTTTGTTGCCACTGGGCAAACGGAAGTAACTTACCAACATAAAAGATTTGATAATATAAATGTGACTCAAGATTTTGAGAGAGAATTAGGATCAAAATTACCATGGCGTGATTGGACCGAACTTCAAGGGAAGTTTGGCAAACAAGTATTTGAAAATTTCGACTCAGGAATTGATCCGGCAATGACATTGACCAGTGGGCTTGTCATCGATGGAGAAATTTATGTGCGCTCCATGAATACACCCTTTGGCCCGTACCCTTATCCTCATGAAATGCGACATGGAGTTTGGTCGGTAACCAAAACCATGGCTGGCATGCTAACTTTAATGAGAATGGCTCAGAAGTATGGTTATGAAATTCTCGATTACAAGATTGTAGATTACCTCAATATCAATGCAGATCATGACGGATGGAAAGATGTGACATTCCGAAATGTGTTTAGTATGGCTACCGGAATTGGAACTGGATCACACAATGTCACCCCAAACTATATTGGTGTCGGAGACGCAAGTCGCCCCGCAAATAACGCCGGTTTTGATGATTATATGGCGTGGTATTTTGCACCTACTTTGGAAGATAAGCTTAATGAAATTTATAAAATTCCTAGTTATCCCTGGGGACCAGGAGAGCATGTTCGTTATAGAGATCGCGATATTTTTATTGGTGCAGCGGCATTAGAGGCGTTGTTTCGCGACAAAGAGGGTGATGATGCCGATTTATGGCAAATGATGGTCAAAGAAGTCTATCGACCCATTGGCATTCATCATATCTCGATGACACATACTCGGGAATCCAATGAGCGCGGCACACCTATATTGGCATGGGGGATTTATGTCTCCATTGACGACATAGCAAAAATTTCAATGCTAATTCAGAATGGGGGTCAACACAATGGGATGCAATTATTGAGTGAAGAAGGTATTTCTGAGTCGCTTTATGAAACAGAGATAAGAGGTTTACCAACGGCTGAATCGAATGTATATGGGGACAAAACATACCATTTAACTCTTTGGCATGAGAATTTTATTACAAAGAGCGGAAGCACATATCAAGCACCTCGCATGTCGGGTTACGGTGGAAACATTGTGCAATTGATGCCTAATGGCATGATTGGTTTTCGCATCGGTAATGGTGGAGATGTAGCGCTCGAACAAATGACCATTATTGCAGATCAGATAAAAGCTTTTGATCAGCATAACAGGCGTTAATCGCCCTCAATAATTTCTAACTCTGTAAGTTCATAATGCGTCATCATGTAACCTGTCACGGATGCTTTCAGCATTATGAATTCACCATCAGCCGAAACCCAAGCTTCGTATGGAGGATGTTCACCAGTTTCGTTTGAGCCGGGCCGATCGCTGTTTCTCTCGCCATAACAAAAGTGCAATGCATCGAATGTACCCGCTTCGACGGTAACTCTGTCCTCACCAACATATTCAATTTTTAGAGGATCTTTCCAAGTCACCAATGAAGGTCCGGTGGCACCTCGATGATCAAGTGAACTCATGAGGAAATTTTTATATATTTCCACTTTCGGACCTTGACTGCGATCGATCATATGAAGATGCATTGCATCACCCTGAATTGGATGAGTGCCAAACAATGGTGAAGGTTTGTCGTACTCAATTCTTTCCGAGATCCTTTCTTTGCCATTTAGAAGTCCTTCACACTCAGCATAAGTGTCTTCGAATCGAAACCAGCTGCTCCCAACCGTTTTGTCTCCAACTGAAATTCTCACAAAAGCATCACGCGTGATCCAGTCTTTATCCATGGTAAGGACCACATCTCGCAAAACATTGGGAGCATCATCAATCTCGCAATGTGCTCTCAGTGTTCTTCTACCATCTTGATGGACGGTGATTGCGAAGTGTTCACGGCCTCTTTCTATACCTTCTCGATCGAGTTTTTTGCTTGTGTATAGAAGTTTCCCTCTGATTGTTTTATGCGGCCTCATAGTTACTCCAAGTAGATAAATTTAGTCGTTAATTTTAATGATCGTCTTTCCAGTATTAAAACCGCGCATTAGTTTTGAGAATGCTAATGGTGCGTTAGCGAGGCCCTCGGTAATATCCTCGAGGTAGTGAATACGTTCCTCCTTGATCCATTTGCTGACATCATCCACAAAATTCTCCCTCATATCTTCATGATCATAAACTACCATTCCCTTAACGATTGCTCTTGCTTTAATAATCCATGCTGGATTTGGTCCTGCTGGCATGGAATCGCTGTTGTATTGTGCCATTAGACCGCACAAGACGACTCTTGAATTCATTGCCAATTGTTCCATCGCAACTTGCAATATTTCAGCCCCAACATTATCAAAATAAATATCAATTCCTTTTGGGCAATATTCTTTGATTTTTTCAGTTATATTTTCTTTTTTATAATTAATGCATTCATCTATGGAAGTTGTATCGGTAACCCAGGAGCATTTTTCATCTGATCCCGCGATTCCCACAACGTGACAATTCTTTATCTTGGCTATTTGTCCAACCATTGAACCAACTGCACCTGATGCAGCAGAAACGAGAACAACATCATTTTCTTCTGGTTCTGCCAGCCTCAATAATCCCGCATAAGCTGTCAAGCCTGGCATTCCGAGAATTCCTAAATAAGTTGAAATGGGTATCCCATGATCAATAATTTTTGAAGCATCATTGATATTAATTACTGGATGAGATTGCCATCCACTATGAGAAATTATGAGATCGCCTTTTTTAAATGCAGGGTCCGCAGAAGTAGTTACACGACTAATTGCCTCGCCAGCCATAAGGTCTCCTGGAAAAATTGCGCCGGAAATATGTCGGCCGTTTATTTTCCCTCTAAGATAGGGATCCAATGACAAATAAAGCGATTCGCATCCAATTTGTCCTTCCTTTGGCTCAATAATTTCTTCTTCGATTTTTTCAAAATCACTTTCTTTTGGAAGACCTTCACATTTTGTTTTTAATAATATTTTTGTATTGGATGTCATTTTATGTAATCCCTCATCATAAAAGATGTATAGACTGATATAATAAACTAATATTCAATAATCTTAAATTTAGCTGGTTATTTTATGACTGAAGAGATTAATAAAAACAAGAAAACCATAGAACAGTTGATAAAAATCCATGGAGTTGAAAATGTTCTTGTCGATAAAGAGAGCTGCATTCTTTATGCGCAAGATATTCATTCTAAAACAATACCAGCCTTTGCAATCATTCGGCCAAAAAATAAAGATGAGTTAACCGAATCTGTAAAAATAGCAAATAAATTAGGTCATGCAATAATTCCTAGGGGAGGAGGTATGTCCTACTCCAAAGGTTATGTCCCCTTACAAGAAGGAAGCATTATCGTCGACTTTTCACGAATGAATAATATTATAGAGATTAATGAAGAAGACATGTATGTCAGGGTTGAAAGTGGATGTACTTGGGAAACTCTGTATCGAGAGTTAGAAAGTACAAATCTAAGAACCCCTTTTTGGGGAACACTCTCCGGAATATCAGCAACAGTCGGCGGGACGCTTTCTCAAAATGGAATATTTTGGGGTTCCACCAAATACGGCTCAGCAGTGGATTCGGTAGTTGCTTTGGAAGTCGTAGTGGGGGATGGTACTTTAATCAAAACAGGTTCTGACATCCAGAAAAATTCTGCACCATTTTTTCGACATTACGGGCCAGATCTAACCGGATTATTCATGTGCGATAATGGAGCTTTGGGATTCAAAGTCTCGGCAACTCTCAAATTGATCCCCAAAAAAGAATTTCGTGAACACGTTTCATATGATTTTAGTGATGCCAATTCTTTGTTCGATGCGTTGAGTAAAATATCGAAACAGGAACTTGTTGATGCATGTGTTGGATTTGACCCTTACCTTCAAAAGGTAAGAATGCAAAGGGAAAGTATTGCTAGCGATCTAAAAAAACTCGCAGGAGTAATGAAAGACAACAATAGTATTATTGGAGCATTAAAAGATTCGGCAAAAATTGCGGTTTCAGGAAGGCGTTATATGGATGATGTTAAATATTCTGGCCACTTTGTCATCGAGGAAAGAACCAAAGAAGCTGCGATCTTTGCATGTGATGAAGTGAATAGAATATGTGATCATTATGGAGGCTCTAAAATTGAGTCGAGTATTCCAAAAATACTGCGCTCAAATCCCTTTACTCCATTGAATAATGTTATTGGGCCCAAGGGAGAAAGATGGATGCCAATTCATACTATCGTACCACATTCAAAGTCTCACGAAGCGATGAAAAAAATCGCTAAATTACTGGAAAATAACCAGTTAGAATTGGATGAAAATAAAATTGGAGTTGGATTCTTGTATACAGTCATTTCAAATAATGGTTTTGTTATTGAACCAGTTTTCTTTACCCCTGATTCCATTGATGATATTCATCGTGAAATAGTGGAGGACAATGTTCTAAAGAATATTGAGTGCTTTGAAGACAACCTTGATGCAAGAGAGCTTACACTTCGCTTAAGAGCTGAGCTACTCAGACTCTTTGAGGATATTGGGGGTGTGCATATGCAGATAGGAAAATCTTATGATTTTAAACGAGGATTAAGAGGTGAAGCATGGAGCCTAATCAAAAATATAAAAGATATCATGGATCCAAAAAAAGTAATCAATCCAGGTGTACTGAGCTTAAATGTGAATGATGAAAGAGATTAGTTAAGTTTCAATTATCTCAATCAGTTCTCCGACGGGACCTCTAATCACCGCACTTTTTCTTTTATTATATGGCAGTTCTTTGTTTACAGTTACTGGCGATATAAATGACAGGTTATTTGGGATCATGTCTACATAAAAGCTGACCATTGCGATACCGGGTGGCAATTCATTTGTCATGTTTTCTCTATATACTGAAGTTTTTGGGTATTCGTCTATTTCAATTAGAGATTTTTCTGAGAGTGTTGCTATTGAAAGTGGAAATTTAGTTTCAATCGGCAAACCGTGTTCATTGGATAGAGTTCTAATTCTAAATGGCGCTGGGTCCGAAGTAACAATATAGAATTTTTCTGAGTAATATCGCCTCAGTGATTCGATATTATCAACGCCTAATATCATGATAAAGATTCGATCAATTTCCGTGCTTGCCCCCTCAATCGTTAAGCCCATTTTTTCTGGTTTTTCAATGCTAGTAAAGTAAATCAGTTCATTGGATGGCCCTAAAACCTGCATAGCTTTGATGCTTTTTTCATCGCTAATATAGACTGGTTCTCCAACAATTCTGAAGTATTGACTGTCTTTCAGTTTAAGAAATATCTGCTCTGTATCTTGAACGAGAATTTCAATCGCATTCCAGCCATATGTTTTTAATGATCTAAAATGTTTATCAAATTTTTCTGATTCAATGAATCTAAGATACACAGCTTCGTTGTTAGCCGGGCCCATCAGTATGAATGGTCTTCCAGCAACATTTTTTGCACACCAGCCAGAAGCCATATCGTCCGATACAATTCCTTTATGAATGAGCTTGTAGCAGAGTTCATTCTGATAGACCAGCTCTGTGATCTCAAGACTTTCAACCACAACAGTAACAATGGCAATATTTTTCAGCATGAATTATTTGGATTTGAGAATTTTTTGAAGATTATCCAATACAACCTTTTGAGTATTTGAAAAATGTTTACGCTCCGGAATAAAAAAATCACCTGTTTTTTTATCTATTAGAGAATTTGGGGGATAAATCGATATTGAATTGTACGTATTTTGGAAAAGCTCTAATCTCTGTCTTGAGAGCATGTTACTCATCCCGGGTCTATTCCTATATCTTCTCAGCGCTGGTAGATCTATTTCAGCATTAGTCGCCATTGTCTCTCCAATGCTACTCGATGCGAGGACAGTTCCTCTAAAGTCAATAATTTTTGACATTCCATCCACAGAATTTGTTGGTATAGGTGAATCTATGATGCCACCGCTGTTGCACGAGACAAGGTAAACAAGATTTTCTATGGCCCTAGCTCTCTTCGCTACGTCTTTGGGCGTCAAATCACTACTGGCCACTTCACTGCTTGAGTGCAAGATAATTTCAGCACCTCGCAATGTATGTGCTCTGCATATCTCTGGGTATAGTATTTCTTCTGATGCACAACAGGCTAATTTACCTATTTCTGTGTCCACAACAGGAAATATCGACTCCTCACCATAGACTTCCAAATATTTATCCCATACATCATGAGGGGTCGGAGCATAAAGAGATATCAATCTCCTGTATCTTAATATTATCTCTCCACTCGGACTAATAATAAAACTCGTTTGAAAATAAAGACCAGGAAATTCTTCGTCTTTTTCGTATGCATTTCCAGAGAGAAAAATATTATTTTCTTGCGCTATTGATGAGAGAGCATTGTATTCAGCACCGTCTATTTCAATAGCAGCCTTTTCTGTCCATTCTTGAATGGATTCTCCAAGAGGATATCCTGTCATAAAATATTCTGGCAAGACCACCAGTTTAGTGTCATTGCCAATAAGAGCTTTGCTGCCATTAACATGGAATCCGGTTTTTTCAATCGTCCTCATCATGCTATTTCTTGAATCTTCTATGGATAATCCATTTATTGTAGGGCAATTTAATTGGAGGGACAGCGCCATATAATGTTGGGTTTCTTTTGTCATTGAATTTCTCTAGTTCTTTTCAATTATGTAAACATTAATTGTTGCAGCATCTTTTCTAAGCTTCTTGATTTCTTGATATTCATGAGAATGCCAAAATTTTCTCGCAGCGTCCATTGATGGCCACTCAGAAATAACAATCTTCCGGTTATCATTTTCACCTTCGAGTTGTTCGCTCTCGGTTCTGATGCATACATATTTTCCACCAAATTGCTGAACAACACTCGGCGCCTTTGCACTGTATGCTTTGAATTTTTCTAGATCTGTGATTGATGCTTGTATAATCATTAGTGCTTTCATGTTTATTAGTTTTCCTTTATTAAATTAAATGCAGTCCCAATACCGTATTGAATAGGAGGCAAACCCATATCAATATTACAAAAGGTCTAGAACTGGCTATGCTCATTTTTAACATTTGGTTAGATTCGGCAGTATCTTTGCCTTCAATAAGAGAAACAAAGGCAGGCTCAAATGATCTAAGTTTTTTTCTGATTATCAATCCACAAATAACGGTTAACGTGAAAGCTAAAATCTTTTTACCTGCCCATATGTATTCTGGCTGATTAATCACTATGTATAGAAATGCATACGACATTCCCAAAACAAAAATGATTCTCATCCAATAATCAAATAGGGCTAATTTTTTTACAGCCTGACCTTTGATATGCAAAACACAGACCAGTATTAACCATGCTAATGCAATTAGCCAAATACTTATTACCATTGAATATGTGATATTTAAATAACCCAAAATTTTTGCTAAATGTATCCCAGATGGAAAAATTAATATCATTGAAATTCTCGGCGCCTGATCCAGAAAGAATAAGATTTTAGAGACATTAATTCTTGTGTCTCTTGAAAGTTTTTCATTGACTAGGTAATAGCTGGAATAGAACACGCCCAAATCTGCACCTAGCCAATACACAAGACAAAGGATATGTATTAGTTTTAAAATTCCAACTTCAATTGGCATTCAATATTTCCAGAACATGTTTAGCTATAATTTCAGCACCTTCCTCAAACACATTCGAGGTGATATCCTCAATATCTCTAATTTCAGAATTACTCAAGATAGCTGAGGCCGCATGAGTTGCATCAAGCAATCCAGATCTGGTAGCCAAGATATTTATATGTTTCGAATTGGATTTAAATTGTTCTTCGCATGCATAAGTAAAAGCGGCATGAAAAGCAAAATGATCTCTATTTCCTGGTCTCAGACTCTCAACCAATAAATCAAATGAACGTTCAATATTGACCTTGCCCATTCTGTTTTTAATATTAAAATCCCAAGATTTTCTGAGAGACTCCAAGTCTTCATCCAAATCAAACGGTTTGACCATTTGTGCAAGCAATCCTTTTTGAGCTTCACCAGTAAAGTAGGGAATATCAATCATAATGATTTGACCAACATTGTCTGGAATTAAGCAGCACAATTCATTTGCTACCAAACAGCCTGTATGGAATCCAATTAAATCGAATTGTTCGTAATTTCCAACTTGATTAAGAACCTCACTGATTGAGACAGCATAGTCATTGATTGAGGGTGGGCTTTCAATTGAAGAGGAGCTACCATATCCCAAGTAATCAGGCGCAATAATTTTTCGATTCTTATTAATCATTGGCATGATAGTTTCAAAAAATAATCCGCTGTATGGTGATGGATGCAGGCATAAAATAGGATTACCGTTTTCATTGCCTGATGGTTCAAGTTCTCGGATATGAATCTGTTTTTCTCCATACTGCAAATAACGTTTTTTCATGTTTATTCCTCTTGTTCGATTTTGCTTAGTTCTTGGTTATACGACCGAATTGCAAACTTGGCTAGAGGTAAAATAAGAATTCCATAAATTAATGGTACCGCTGCACATGCGTAGTTGAGGTTTTCGTTTCCGAAGACATTGTCCGATAACCAACCAACAGTAAATGGACCAAGAAGAAGGCCAGATATACTGATCACCATGTAATACAATGCGACAGTTTGTGCGCGTATCACTCCCGGAGTTATATTTAATAGTGCTGTCACTGATGTGGCAGACGTAGCTGCAATACCGAATGTATTTAATGCAATAACCGCCATCGCCAATTCAGCCGTTGGCATTAATGGAGCAGCGACTCCAGTTGGGACCAGTATGAAAGCACCAAAAATTACAATCAATAATGGTGCATCTTTTCTGTTTTTCTCTGAATACATCTTATCACTCAACCAACCCGCAATATTCACAGTTAATGGTCCTACAGCCAATAAAACAACTGCATTCCATATCGCATACTTTTCTGCCTCCCAACCCCATGTTCTTTGGAACATAGGCGCATAGAATCCCTGACTGTATGCACAGATAATCATCAGGCATACAAAGGCAATAAAACTTCCATAAATCTTCCATCTTTTTTTAACATGTACGAATGTCTCTCCAAAAGTGATGCTTTCGTCATCAGCCGCATTCTTTCCAATTCGTTTAGGCTCGCGCATAAATAAGAAAAGAACAGCCAAAAGAAGACCTGGCAGACCTACCACAAGAAAAGTGAATTGCCATGGTGCAACTTCACCAACAAGAGGGAAGGAGAGGTTTGGTTCTGATTTTGCCCAATTAATTACTCCTGCACTGATAAGTGATGCAATGCCAGCTCCTAGTGACAAAGCTGCAGTATAAAATGCGATGGGTTTACCTCTTTTTTCAGGTGGGAAACTATCCGAGATCATAGACATTGCACACGGACTCAATGTTGCTTCACCTGCTCCAACAGTCATTCTTGCAATAAAAAGTTGTGCAAAATTCTTCACCAAGCCAGAAGCTGCCGTAGCTGCGGACCAAACTGCAATTCCTGCTGCAACCAACCATGTCCTCTTTTTTCTGTCTGCCAAATATCCCAATGGTAATCCCATGGTGGCGTAAAATATGGCGAACGCGAATCCAAGAAGCAAGCCAATTTGAGTATCAGTAAGACCCAAATCTGCTTTAATTGGTTCAATTAATAGACCAAGAATATAACGGTCAACGAAGGATAATATGTATGCGATGGTTAACATCACGACCATGTACCATGCATATTTACTGTTCGGATAATTTTTATTTTCTTTGTTCAATACGGTCCCCTTAAATACTAATTTTTATTTTCTGGAATATTATAAATAACGACTAGATTGCCATCGAAATCAACGATTCCAACCTCTCTTCCAACACGCCCATCATGAGTTACAAGTTTATCTTCGTGATGTATTTTGCATCCCAGATCGCCAGCCCCTTTTACGATACGATCAATATTCCCAACATCGACCACAATAGCGCAACGCCTTGGTAAAGGCGCAGCTGGAAGATCGGCATCATGTATTTCTGTTAAAGCCATAACTCTCAATTGATTTTCTGTTCCGAGAACAGCCCATCTAACTTTTTTTGAATGATCGATTTCAAACACATCGTAGGAATACGAGTCGTTTGGAGCATCAGACTCGTATTGATTTATAAAACCAAGTACATCACAGTATAATTCTAAGGATTTTTTTAAATCTGAAACGATGTAATTCGCTCTTTGAAATCTCACGTATTCTTTTGCATCTTCACTCATTATTTTTCCTTTAATTTTTAATTTTCGTATGGACCTTTTCGTATCCGGCACATTGCTACACCAGAGTTTTTTCCATCATAAATCGAAGCAAGTGCTTTAGGCATATTTTGAAAGCCATCAAAAATATGCTCTATCGGCTTAATTTTTTTCTCTTGAATCCATCTTGCTAGATTCTTCTCGGCAACATGGAATTGATCTTCGTAGTTGTATACAAAAAATCCCTGCATCAATGAATTTGTTTTTCTAAGTTTTGTGTAATTGGTTGGACCGAAAGGCTTATCATTGAGATATTCAGATATTGATCCACAAAGCACCACCCTAGATTTTTTGGCTAAATTATCTAAACAAATAGTTAAGATCTCACCTCCCACGTTATCAAAATAAATGTCAATTCCATCCGCACAAAGAGCTTCTATTGAATTTCTTACATTTTCTTTTTTGTAATTAATTACTCCATCACATCCCAATGCTTCGATTAATTCACACTTCTGATCGCTACCAGCAATACCTATCACTCTGCACCCATATATCTTCGCCAATTGAACCACATTTGTGCCGACGCCACCTGCGGCACCTGAGATAACAACCGTCTCATTTTTTTTTGGCTTACCACAATCTATGAAACCAAAATAGGCGGAAAACCCAGTCATACCTAGAGTGCTAAGTCCGATAGAGTATGGAAGTTTATAATCTTTTATTTTTCTAAATTTTTCAGCTGTTGTGACCTTACTTTTTTTGAAGGTTTGCCATCCAATCTGACCTTGATGAATTTCTCCGACATGATAGCTTGGATGTTTCGACTTTATGACTTCTGCCACACCGCGACCATGAATTACGTCACCAATATTGAGAGATGCTTCATTAGCCACCGATTCTCCTGACATATACATCCTCATAACAGGAGCAATATTAAGATACAAAGTTTTGAGAAGGATTTCACCGTTCTCGATAGTTGGGATTTCAGTTTCATCGTAAAGAAAATCGCTTTCCTTAACGTTCCCATTCGGTCTCTTAGCTATTCTCCATTGACAGTTTTTTTGTTCATTAAAAGCAATCAAAATCTTGCTACTCTTCTCTCACCAATTGATTGATTTCATAAAAATAACCGTCTGGATCGAAAATAAATAAACCAAGAAAGTGTTTCATTTTTCCATTCTGACCGCGAATAGACCACTCAGTCGGTCCAGCATGTATGTGTGTTCCATGCTCAGATGCTTTTTTAGCGATTTCTTCAACATCGTCCGATGAAAGTACAAAAGTCGGATTTCCATATGTCACGGTCTTAGGGATTTCATCTGGTGCAGGCAATTCTGGGTCAACCCACTGAAGCAAACCAATCATACCTATTGCTGGATCTTCGGCTTGCATGATGATTAATCTGACTTTGTCTCCGGCTCCACCTGCCGGCATTCCTGTGCCTGATAATGTAACGATGTCATCCATCCAAACTGTTAAACCCAGTACATCCTCATACCATGATTTTGATATTTCCATATCTCTTACAAAGAGCGTTGTTCTTTTAATAATATTTTTCATTTTTTTCTCGCTTAATTTTCTGTTGCTAGTCGTTTCTTAAATACAGTCCAAGATGTCTCATTTGGTCTATCGTCATTTAAGGGAGGAGGCTCAAGATAGCTTGGATATCTATTCTCCAAAATATCGATTAATTTTTCTGATACTTTTTCCAGTTCAAAAGTATTAAATACACTCGCATTAAATATCATTAAGCCCGGTTTATCTCCCATTTCCATCCATGGAAGCCATTGTGCGACCCTTGTCCAGCCTCCATGAGATTCACCAATGTCTGTAACAGAGTTATTGATTAGTTTTTCTGCGTTATAGAAACTATTAAATATTTCCATTGCATGATACATGCCCCCAACATATTTCTGATATTCACCACCCAAAGCATTGTTATAGAAGAGTGGAATTTCAGTTGGAGAAGCGATGACATCATTGTATCTTCTAGCTTTCATCTTTCTTGATGAATTACCTTCGCTGTCAAATTCATAGCTTATTGCTCGCATATTCACCGGATCATTAGCGACATGCAATACCTCAATATTTTTTTCGGTCCAAGGATTTCTCCAGGTATCAATAATTTCATTCGTGGTTGGGTCAAGATACATTTGTATTTCTTTAGAAACGCTTCTGAAACCTCTCCCTTGTATATCATCATTGGTTTTCATGCATTGTCTAACGTTTATACCAATTACATTGAAAATATGTCTGTCTTTTTCTCCTGGCACTCGACTGTAGGCTCTTCCTTCCCATGTCCCATATCGTGTAACCCCTTCTTCAGTTGTTCCGCAAATCATTTTTTGATATGCAAGAAATGCGGTTTCGCCAGTCATCTCAATCTCATTTGCATTTAAGTTATTTAATAAAATCATAGACAGTGAGCTCAGTATTAAAATAATCTTCATTTTTATTTCCTTGGATTGTTAGGTTTAAAAATATCTTCAATCGAAAAAACATCACCCTTGTTTAAAAATAATGCTTTTTTTCTAAAAAATCTTGTGAATCCCTCAGGCCCATTCCGTGATGGACCCATTCCGGAATTTTTATAAGTATTCTTTTCTTCCTCAAAAATCATTGAAGTAAGTCCTGCGTCATTGATACTGATTCCACCGCAGTTTATTTTTTTTGCAATCTCAGTAATTTCATCATAATTCTTACCAAAAACGGCAGCGGATAAGCCGTAACGAGAATCATTTGCTAGATCAATTGCTTCTTGAGTTGATTTGAATGACATTATTGGCATTATCGGACCAAAAGTTTCGTCTGTCATAATCTTCATATCATGTGTAACGTGACTCATTACAGTTGGTTTTATCCATAACCCACCATGATGATTTTCAATTTCACCGCCACAATGAATTTTCGCGCCTTTATTTTTTGCGTCTTTTATATGTTCAGATATGATTTCAGCTTGCTTTTCAAAAATCAATGGACCAATCATTCCACCGTCACCATCTTTGAGACTGAGCTCTATTTTTTTTGATTTTTCGGTAAGCAGATTCGTAAATTCATCATAAATTACAGCATCAACATAAATTCTTTCAAGTGACTGACACGCCTGACCCGTTGCAATTATTGATGCTCTGAGTATCGAAGTTGTAGCTCTATCAATATCACTATCCTTCATCACAATAGCGGGATCTTTTCCACCAAGTTCAAGACATACCGGTATAAATGCTTTTGCAGCAGCGGCAGCGACCTTTTTTCCTGTTGATACACTTCCAGTGAAAGCTACGATGTCAACGTATTGAATCAAATTGGCACCCGTTGAACCGTCACCATGAGCAAAAGAAATTATATTTTCTAGCTCATCAACCTCATTTATTGCCGTCATAAGAGGCTCTACAAATCTGGGTGTTATTTCACTGGGTTTTATAATTACAGTGCATCCAGCCAGTAACGCTGGCACAGCATCAATAAATGAGAGAAGCAATGGAAAGTTCCAAGGGCTTATCACACCAAGAACAGGATATGGATCACGGTGTTTTTTTATTGCAATACTTGGAATGACTTTTGATTGTCGCTCACTATCATCAATGCAGCGGATGGCGTCTTCACACCATCTATCGATACTTCCGCAAAGTCCGTCCAACTCTCTTTTTGAAATCGTCGTTCTGCCCGTATCAATGCTCAAGGCTTGAACGATAACCTCACCATTTTTTATTAAACTGTTTTTTAGCTCTTGTAGGACCGAGATTCTCTCATCTAGCGTTTTATTCGACCATTTTTGCTGAGCTACTCTGCTTTTATTGACCTGCTCAGATAATCTATCGCTGTCAGTTATATTTATTTCAAAATCACAGTCACCTGTTCGAGGATTACGAATCTTCATATCGAATTTATCCTTCCACCTTATGATGAAATTTTTTTATCTCGTGAGCAACTTTATCTGGATAAGCACTCAAAAAACCATGACCCCATTGTGGATAATCAATTCGTTCACCGTTATTTAGTATGGGATCAATTCGTTTGGTATGCTCATAAGTATCATCATTCACATTCATAACAAAGACTGGCTGTTCTATTTTTGTAAGGTATGAGATGTATTCTTTTGCATAAGCAAAGGCTGCTTCATGCCCCCATTCATAATCATCTCCAGCTCTTAGATTCTCTGCCATAGAGTCAGCACACATCTGAAGTGTCATCCCCGGACCACGGTGGAACATTATTCTCTCCCACATGATCCTAAAGCGATTTCCTTCTTTATCTATAGGTATTGGTTTGAACATGTTACAAAATTCAGCCAATTCCTCATCAGTGAATAATGGTGCAGCAATATTTATCAGGCTCAGAACACGATCTGTTTTTTGCTCTGTCATCTTAACAGAAACCATCGATCCAGTATGATGCCCAATTAGATGCATAGGAACCTCTCCAATCAAATCATCTACGACACACCATATTGCTTCAGAAAAATCCTCTATTGTTACATGAGGATCAGATGGTGGGAGGGAAGACTCACCATGTCCAGGATAATCAGGCGCGATAACAATTCTCTCTTTATTGGATAAATAGGGAAGTATTTCATGATAAGAACGTCCTGACTTCGGACTCATATGAAGGCAGACGATAGGTGGTTTGCATGGATTTGAGGGAAATACTCCTCTGCAATGAAGTTGTCCATATTTCCAGGTTGTATAGCTCTTCTTTATCAATAGCGTCTCCGGTGCGATCAAGAAAAACACCAAATAAAATTATTATTGTAGTTTTATATTAAATAGTATTTTGTTATAACATTATGCCATCTTTAAAAAATTTTGGAACTCAGATATCAATATGGCAAAATTTGCACCGTCAATAGAAAAATTATCAGAAAAAGTCTACCTTGTTTTGGCTTATGATGATGAGAGCAATAGGGCAGTCAGAGAGTCACATCTTGATGAGCATCTAAAGTTTATTGAAATGAACTACAAACGATATCTGACATGCGGACCACTTCGACTGCCTGAAGAAAAAAAAATAATTGGAAGCTTTTTTATGGTTTGTGCTGAAAATGAGCAAGTATTGAATGCATTTCTTAGCCAGGATCCATATTTTAAAAACGAACTATATGAGAAAATTAGAATATTGAACGCAACTCCTGCCGCTGGTTCTTGGATGGGTGGAGTAATATGGAACAATGTTGAGGAGATCAGACCAAATGCATCTTAGATATATACTTATAATTATATCTTTTTTTTTCTCATTCGCGATTAAGGCAAATGAACTAGAAACACATCCTATCTTTGCTGGAGGATATCAGGAAGCGGTTTTCAGTGTTTCAGATATCGAAGCTCAGGTTAAATTTTATACTGAAGTTGCAGGGTGGGAGATCCTGAGCGAGGGAAATGTTTCTCAACGATTAATCGAAGCTTATTCTTTGCCCAAAAATACGAATGCTAGAGAAGTGGTCATGGGTAACTCAGGAACAAAGAGAGGCTTCATTCGTCTGATTGAATTTGTTGATGTTGATCAGGTGCAGATTAGGTCCAGTGCTCAAAGCTGGGATACGGGGGGCATCTTCGATGTGAATTTTCGTGTCCTGAGCATGCAAGAAAAATTTAAAGAGATGCAAAAATACGACTGGCAATCAGCAAGTGACCCAGTTGAATTCAGTTTTGGTCCTTTCGTTGTTAAAGAGTGGCTACCTCGGGGACCTGACGGAATAGTATTTGCAATGATTGAGCGAGTTCAACCTCCCCTCGAAGGATGGCCGAACTTAAGAGAAATGAGCAGACTATTCAATGCTACTCAAGTTGTCGCCGATATCGAAGAGGCAAAAGATTTTTATATAGATAAATTAGGCTTTAAAATTTATCTCGAACACAAAGGTGCAAGTAGTAAGGAGGGGCCGAATGTTCTTGGGCTTCCGCATAACCTAACAACCAAAATTGACCGAGAGGTATATATCCTCCATCCTACTGGTGTTAATGAGGGCTCAGTTGAAATATTAAGTTTTGATGGAGCGGTAGGAAGAGACTTTTCTGCATTGGCTGTGCCACCAAATTTAGGGATTCTAATGCTAAGATTTCCAGTTTATGATATAGATGATATCCATCAATTATCAATTGATAAAAATATTGAAGTCATCTTTCCTCCAATGAAAGTCGGGCTTGATCCTTATGGTGAAATTGATTTGATGGCTGTTAAGGGGCCAGGAGGAGTTTGGTTAGAATTTTATGAAAATAATGATTGAGGGGATCTGAATGGATACATATCTTTTTTTGAAATGGGCGCATATTCTGGCGATGGCGTATTGGCTTGGCGGGGAGTGGGGAGTATTTAATGCCTCCAGACCTGTTACTAACATAAATCTAAGTCTAGAGGAGAGACGTCGCCATATGGAAACAGCTTATCTAATTGATATTCTACCTAGATCTGCAATTATATTACTCTTACCATTAGGTCTTCATATGGGAAGCATTATGACTTATCACCCACTTGGTTCAAATTGGGTGCTGCCGATGTGGATCTTTGTGGCATTTTGGCTATCAATTACTTTTACTGCTTTTAGGCATAGAGGCACAGATAAAGGATTATTTTACACACGAATAGACGAATCATTTCGATATGTAATTATTCCACTTTTGATTGGTTTTGGTGTGTATTCCCTTATTACTGGTTGGCCTTTCACAACATCTTGGTATGCAGCCAAAGCAATTATATACGCCTTACTTCTCGTTATTGGTTTACTTCTTAGGTTTATTATGAAGGAGTGGGTAATTTTATTTAGGATACTGGATACAGAAGGATCAAATACACAGGTTGAAAACAAACTTTCCAAATCATTAGCTTTTGGAAGGCTCTTAGCTTATTTCTATTGGATTGGAATTGCTTCGGTTGCTTGGTTTGGCGTATTTAAACCAATTTTTTAATGATGCATTTAAGGAGTAGTTCATGACAGTAGGATACGGCGAATTTCGTTTAGGATGGAAATCTGTTTTTGCATCCGCTTTGGGTATTGGTTTTGGTTTGTCACCTCTTCCTTTCTATACAATAGGCGTATTTGTCGCTCCTTTTATGCAGGAGTTTGGATGGACTGTTGAGCAAATTATGAGGGGTTTACCTATATTAATATTAGGAGCTCTAATTATGAGTCCAGTAGCAGGATTCTTAGCAGATAAATACGGTGTAAGAAAAGTTGTTCTAACATCTATACCTCTCTTTTCGTTAGCCATGATGAGTTTTTCTCTGAATGATGGATCTATGAGTATCTATCTTTTTTGCTGGATATCTATCGCAGTAACAGGTGCAGGAACACTCCCTGTAACATGGACACGAGCAGTAAATAGCTGGTTTATGAAAAGAAGAGGGTTGGCATTAGGAATGTCTTTAATTGGTACTGGGTTATTTGGACCTCTAGCAAAAATATTTGCGGCTACATTAATAGAGCAATTTGGGTGGCGGTTTGCTTATATTGGCGTTGGTTTATTACCATTATTAATTGCATTTCCTGTTGCTTGGTTTCTGCTCTATGAGGCGACAGATGATGACTTAGCTTTTGACAATGACAAAAAAGATAAAAGTGAAATCAACGCTCTTGGAGGCATGACCGCTTCACAGGCATTAACTGATTGGCGTTTTTGGTTAATAGGATTTTGTTTTCTTCCGGTTTCTTTTGCAGTTGGAGGGCCCATACCCAACCTGGAAGCTATGTTTAGCTCAAAGGGGTTCTTAACAACAGAAGCCATAGCTCTTGCAAGCTTTGTTGGATTTCCATCTGTTATTGTGGGTAGAGTTTTAGGCGGTTATTTGCTGGATTATTTTTGGGCGCCAGCAGTCGCTGCAATAATTCTTAGTTTGCCAGCATTGTCATTATTTCTGATAGTACAACCCGATTTGTCTCTGACGATAGCTTTTTTTTCAATGTTCTTATTAGGTCTAGCTGCTGGAGTTGAGTATGATTTGATGGCATATCTTGTGTCCCGGTATTTTGGACAACTAAACTATTCATCTATTTATGGATTGATTTATGGATTTTTTGCAATTGGTTCAGGTTTTGGCCCTTGGGTTTTTGCTAGATCCTATTCTGCGACAGGAAGTTACGATACCATGTTAAAAATCTCAGCAGTATTATTTATTATTGGCGCTCTTCCTTTGCTTTTTCTTGGAAAATATAGGGACTTTGCAAAAAATTAATTAGCATTAAATTAAATATAATTTATCTAAAATATTTAATTATTTTTTTCTAGAAAACAAGAAAATAACAGAACATGACAAGATGAATGGCGCTAATCTTTCAAATGGGTCACCAGGAAGATTGCCCAAATAAGACAAAGATTCATATATCGAATTGTTACTTGTTCCTGGCTTGATATTTCCAAAGGTATAGAATATCACCGTACTGAAGAAACCTGTTAAGATGCTCCATACCCTTGCTTTATATGATGGTTCAAAGCCGAATACCCTGGCTATAACTATCGCTCCAAATGCGGCACCTAATGCACTCCATGCAAACAGTACTCTATTGAAAATACTGTCCGGGATCATCCAAGCAAGCATTGTTGAGAGACAAACAATAGCAGTCATTACAATTCTTGAGATTATTAATTTTTCTATTTTAAAAAATTTATATAACTGCAGATCATGAGAAATTGCTGAGGAAGATGCGAGAAGTAGCGAATCCACAGTTGACATTACAGCAGATAATATAGAAGCGATAACAATTCCCGCTAAAATAGGCGGAAGTAAATTCTCTGCCATTATATAAAACACCTGTTCACCTGAATTAATCTCAGTGATAATACTTCTTGCTGAAAGACCTAAAATTGCCATAGCGCAATAAATAATAATTACCCAAAAAAAAGCAATTTTAAATCCTGTTATTAGTTCTTTTTCACCTTTAACAGCCATTAACCTTGCCAGAAGGTGAGGTTGGCCAAATGTTCCACTCCCTATTCCAATTAAACCAGCGAGAAATCCAATCAAGGTGAAACCTGCATATCCACCAAACCAATCCGTGTAATTCTTATCATATGATTTTAATGATTTTATTATAATTTCATAACCACCAGCTTCAATGTAAGTAACTGTAGATACAGAAATTGCTGCACAGACCATGACGATTGCTTGCATTGTATCGGTTAAGCTAGCCGCCCAGAAACCACCTAACAAACAATAAATTAAAATAATTAATGCACCCAAAAGCAAACTTGATCCAAGAGAAATATCAAAATTACTAGAAAAAGCACTCGCTGCCGCATCGAATTGAGCGGCGATATAAAATATAAAGCAAAATGTGATTAAAAAAGCAGCGAGAATAGCGATATTTTTTTTCTTACTTGAATCAACGTTCGCACTAATGAAATCTGTTGGCGTTACCCATTGATTTTTACTAGATTGAATCCGAATAGTAGGTCCAAGATTTAACCACATTATGACGTAACCAATCCAAATACCCGGCATCATCCATAATGCTGAATATCCATAAGAAAAAACAAAGCCGCTAAAACCAAGAAGTACCCATGCCGAAGATGTGCTTGCTGCATATGATAAACCAGCAACCCATGCTCCGAGTTGCCTGCCTCCCAGAAGAAAATCTGTATTATTTTTTATTTTTTTTGATGCCCAAATACCAATTGAAATCAAAAGTACTTGATAAAAAATAAGTGTAATCGCTATAACTTCTGATTGACCCATAATATTTATGCTACAAGAAATCGGATATTAGTAATTTAAAAATATCTACTTGAGATTATTTTTGTGTATTTAGAATATATTAAAGTAATATCAATGTCGTTTATTGAAATCAATTTTAATAATTTAGAATATCTGAATATATAACTTAAAAGTAAAAATGAATAAAGACTTAGATCAAAATTATAAAGCTGTCTTCAATAAGAGGCTCGGTTTTGGAAAAAATCCTGCAATAATATTGGTTGATTTTGTTGCAGCATATTTTGATGAAAATTCTCCATTGTATGCAGATGTTGAAAAAGCCCTCTTATCTGCAATTCGAATTCGTAACAAAGGAAGAGAAAAAAATATTCCAATCATATACACCAATGTCAGTTATCAAAAAGATGGCAAAAATGGAGGGGTATTCTTTGAAAAGCTTCCTGTTTTGAGTTGCTTTATCGAGGGTGCCAAGACCGCTGGCTGGCCATCCAAATTAGATATTGATCCGAATGAAATCGTAATAACAAAACAATATCCAAGCGCTTTTTTTGAAACTTGTCTTTCAAAGAAACTAAATAATTTAGAAATTGATACTCTTATAATTACAGGTTTAACAACAAGTGGCTGTATTAGGGCGACATGCGTAGATGCTATTTCATATGGTTTTAGACCGATAGTCGTGAAAGATGCATGTGGTGATAGACATGAGAAACCTCATATTGCTAATTTATTTGATATGAATGCAAAATATGCTGATGTTGTGTCAGAGAATGAGGTATTTAATTTTTTATGCAAACAAAAATAAAAACTCGATCATTTGGTGCATTAAAAATGTATATATTTCCTAAAATAAAATGTAATCTTTGGTTGGTAAGAGTTGAACAGGCAATCGCTGGTAATAATGAGATTATCAGAGGAAAGTCCGGGCTCCATCGGATAGAGTGCCAGGTAACACCTGGAGGGTGCGAACCCATGGAAAGTGCAACAGAAAATATACCGCCAAATTACTTATGTAATGGCAAGGTTGAAATGGTGCGGTAAGAGCGCACCGCATAAATGGCAACATTTATGGCTTGGTAAACCCCGCTGGGAGCAAGACCAAATAGAGAAGTATTTGATTAATTTCATATCGTCTTTTCCGAACGAACTTCTGGGTAGGTTGCAAGAGGTAATTGGTGACAATTATCCTAGATGAATGATTGCTTAAACAGATCCCGGCTTATGTTCAACTCTTACTTTATAATTGATCTTTATAAATAAAAATAGATTTATCAGAACTTT